>ENA-UOIY01000116-UOIY01000116.1-human-gut-metagenome-genome-assembly--contig:-P114-NODE-116-length-130746-cov-81.183838_pt1 | contig 130746 bp, 118 predicted proteins | sample MGYA00242335_ERZ723882 | MGnify/ENA metagenome assembly ERZ723882 | reverse complement strand
ACGACGTGATGAACAAGCAGCGCGAGATCATCTACGGCCAGCGCAAGCAGGTGCTGGATGGCATGGATGTCAAGGGCATCATCATGGGCATGATGGAGAGCGCCATCGGTCATCAGGTGCGCAGCGCCTTCATGGGGCAGGCGCATCTGGACATGGCACAGTGCCGCGAGCTGCTGCGCAGCGTGGAGGGCGTATACTTCACCAAGTACACGGTGAAGATCGACGAGAGCCAGCTGTCCACCCTGACGGAGGACGACTTCATCGACATGTTCACCAAGGCCGCCGCCGACTTCTACGAGAAGAAGGAGCAGGAGATCACCCCGCCCGTCATGCGCGAGCTGGAGCGCGTGGTGCTGCTGCGTGTGGTGGATGAGTACTGGATGGAGCACATCGACGCCATGCAGGATCTGCGGCAGGGCATCCGCCTGCGGGCTTACGCCCAGACCAACCCGGTGGACGCCTACAAGAAGGAGTCCCTGGAGATGTTTGAGGAGATGGTCGACGCCATGAAGGAGGAGACGGTGCGCCGTCTGTACTCCGTGCGTCTGCGGCAGAACGAGGAGGTCAAGCGCGAGCGCGTGGCCAGCGGCATGACCGAGAACGTGGGCGGCGACGGCACCGTGAAGAAGCAGCCCAAGAAGGTCGTCAAAGTGGGGCGCAACGACCTGTGCCCCTGCGGAAGCGGCTTGAAGTGGAAGAAGTGCACCTGTAAAGAATATCACTCCTAAACACCCACGGGCGGCGGCTTCAGCCGCCGCCCGTCTCATCTTAATGTAGGGGGCGGCGTCCCCGACGCCCCGTCCCCCTCCGGAAGGAGACGCTATGTTCCACACCCACACGAAAAACGATCTGGTCTGGCTGACCTCCGACGTGTTGGAAAACGATGCCGTCACCCACGGCTTTTCCACCCGGAAGGGCGGCGTATCCCCCGCCCCGTGGGACAGCCTGAATCTGGACGACCGCCGGGGCGACGATATTGCCAACGTGCAGGAGAACTTCCGCCGCCTGTGCGCCGTGCTGGATACGGACGTACAGCGGGCGGTGCTCAGCCGGCAGGTACACCGCAGCGACGTGCGCCGGGTCACGGCGGAGGACTGCGGCAAGGGTCTGTGGCGTCCGCAGGATTACGACAGCGCCGACGGCCTTGTGACCGACGTGCCGGGCATCCCCCTGATCGTGTTCTCCGCCGACTGCAACGTGCTGCTGCTCCACGACCCGGTGCGCCGGGTCATCGGCGCCGCCCACGCCGGCTGGCGGGGCACCGCCGCCGGCATCGCCGCGGAGACGGTGCGGGTCATGGCGCAGGACTATGGCTGCGACCCGGCGGACATCCGCGCCGCCGTGGGGCCCGCTATCGGCCAGTGCTGCTTCGAGACGGACAGCGACGTGCCGGAGGCGCTGCGCGCCACGCTGGGCGCTGCGGCGGAGCCGTTCATGGTTTGGAACGGCAGCAAGTGGCACATCGACCTGAAGGCCGTAAACGCCCTGTGGCTGCAAAAGGCCGGGGTGACGCGCATCGACGTGTGCAGCCACTGCACCGCCTGCCGCCCCGATCTCTACTGGAGCCACCGGAAAATGGGGCTGCGCCGCGGCGAGCAGGCCGCACTGATCGCGCTCCGGGAGGACACGCTATGAAACGTTCCCTTCTCTGCCTGCTGCTGGCGCTGGTGCTGCTGTGCACCACCGGCTGCTCCGACTGGGAGGCGGCAGACGATCCGCTGGGCGAGCTGTCCAGCTTCTATCAGACGGAAAACGACGAGCCGGAGCCGGAGCCGCTGACCGCCCTGACCCTGCCCTACGTCTCCGGTGAGACGCTGGATCCCGTCACCGCCACGGACACGGTGCAGCAGACGGTGGGCGCGCTGCTGTACGAGGGGCTGTTTGCGCTGGATCAGCAGTTCCAGCCCCAGCCGGTGCTGGCGGACAGCTGGGAGTACGACAGCCAGCGCCTTGTCTGGACGATCCGCATCAGGGCGGACGCCCTGTTTTCCGATGGCTCTGCCGTCACCGCCCAAGACGTGGCCGCCACACTGGAGCGGGCGCGCACCAGCGCCCGGTACGCCCAGCGGCTGGAGGACGTGACCGGCGTGGCGGCGCGGAACGGCGCGGTGATGATCTGGCTGTCCCGTCCGCTGAGCACCCTGCCCTGCCGGTTGGACATCCCCGTGGTCAAATCGGGCACGGAGAGCCGCGCGGTGCCCGTAGGCAGCGGTCCCTACGTCTTTGCGCAGGACGATGGCGGCGCGTACCTGACCGCCAGCACCCTCTGGTGGCAGGACGCCGCCGTGCCCCTGACCGAGATACGCCTTCAGCACTGCAAGGATCGGGATTCCGCGCTGTACGCCTTCTCCTCCCGCGAGATACAGCTGCTGGTGCTGGATCTCACCGCCAGCGACGGCACCGGCGTCTCCGGCAGCGGCGATTACACCGAGATCCCCACCCCCGTCATGCAGTTCATCGGCATGAACACCCGCCGCACGGCGCTGGAGGATCCGGCGCTGCGCCGGGCGCTGAGCGCGGGCATCGACCGGGCGACCCTCGTCTCCTCCTGCCTGCTGGGGCAGGGCACGGCGGCGCAGCTGCCCGCCTCCCCCGCTTACAGCGGCTATGACACCGCGCTGGAGACGGCCTACAGCGCCGCCGCCTACACCCGTGCCCTGAACGAGGCGCTGGGCGAGCCCCGCGAAAACGAAAAGCCCCGGACGCTGACGCTGCTGGTGAACCAGGAGAACAGCTTCAAGGTCACTGCCGCCCAGGAGGTCGCGTTCTCCCTGTCCAACCAGCGGCTGACGGTGACGGTGGACGCCGTGCCGTGGGACACGTTCCTCTCGCGGCTGCAGGACGGCAATTTCGACCTGTACTACGGCGAGTGCCGCCTGACCGCCGACTGGGACGTGTCGGCGCTGGTGGGCTGGGAAGGCTCCCTGAACTACGGCGGCTGGGGCGACGAGGAGACGGAGCGGCTGCTGTCGCTGTGCCGCACGGCGGAGGGCGACAGCCGGAATACCGCGCTCCACGACCTGTGGGAGCATCTGCTGGACACAGCGCCCTTTGCGCCCGTCTGCTTCAAATCCCTGTCGGTGCTCACCACCGAGGGCGTGTTCTCCGGCCTGACCCCCACGGAGACGAACCCCTTCTTCCGCATGGGACGGTGGTCGGTGCATCTGGAAAAGTGAGGATATGACCATGCGTTTGACACATACAGCCCTGTTCGCAGCCGATCTGGAGCGGGCGCGGGCTTTCTACACCCGGTATTTTGACTGCACCGCCGGGGCGCTCTATCACAATCCCCGGACGGGCTTCCGCTCCTATTTTCTCACGTTCCCGGAGGGCGGGCAGCTGGAGCTGATGGCGTGGGACGAGGTCACGCCGCGCCCGGAGGGACGCTTCCGCGGCCTGGATCACATTGCCATCCACGTAGGCAGCCGCCCGGCGGTGGACGCGCTGACGGCGCGTCTGGCACAGGACGGCTATCCGGTGGTCAGTCCGCCCCGCGTCACCGGCGACGGCTATTATGAGAGCTGCGTACTGGACAGCGAGGGCACCCGCGTGGAGATCACAGGATAAAAGTGCGTAGGGGACGGCGTCCTGCAGCGGAGCGCAGCGGAACAAATTCCCTTGGGGTACGACGTCCCGCACAGGAATTGTAGGGGACGGCGTCTCGACGTCCCGTTCCGAGCGGTTCAACATACCGTCCTGTAGGGCGGGGCCCGCGTGCCCCGCCGAAAAATGCGTACCCGGCGGCGGGACACATGGGTCCCGCCCTACAGGTGCATACCCCCCCAAAAAAAACAACGCGGCGCCCCCTGAACAAAGGGGCGCCGCGCTTTCCGTCCATGTGTGGCACAGACGGAGGAGGGTTATATTCGCCGCTTTTACAAGCGGGAACCGCGGGGGGGATTCCACCTAAAGACGGAAAGGGCGCTAACTTGCTTGGAAACGACATACCACTCGCCATTCTGCGTGGTCTTGCAGCCCTCGCCGAGAACGATCTTGCCCGTTTCAGCGTTAACGGGATCAACAGTTGTAACGCCGGGATTGTAATTCTTAAAAGAGCCGCCATTGACTGTAATCGTGCAGCCTGCAGTCGCGTTATCCTGATGATTTAAAACAAAATAAGTGCCGTTAGACGGAGTTGCCGTTTCAAACTTACCGCCGTTAATTGTTACGGTAGCCTTTGAACCCGAGGATATATTTGTATATACAAAGATACATGACGTACCCTCACTTGTACCATAGAAATGTCCGCCGTTGATGGTAAGCTTGCCATAGTTGCCTGCGCGAACTGCGCTGGTCACCTTGTTAGAATAGGTCTTATCCGAGCCGATAACCGCACCTGTTTGCGCAGCACTGCTGTCATTTATAGTAAGGTTTCCCTCTTTACCGCCGATGTACAATACGCTTCCGTTATTGGGCTTAACGCCCTCTGCGTATTGCAGTTTAATGGTATGACCGTTCAAATCTAAGACGAACTTTTTACCAGACATATAAATCTCATCGGGAACGGTAATATCATTCACCAGTTTCAAATATGCGCCCTTTTTGAGTTTTTCGATTTGCATAGCCTGTTCGGCAGTTGCAATCAAATAAGGATTTGCCTCTATTCCGTTACCGCCGTTAAAGACGCTATCGGAAACAATCGCGGTAAAGGGAGAGAAATCGTCAGTGGTGAAGGTCACATAGCCGGTAGTAGCATCATAGTAATACTGGTCATTTGCGGTCAGGCTGCTGACATCAGCGACCTTCGTAAGTGCCATTTCGTTATGATAGAAGCCAACAACGTTCAGGTTCTTTCCAATCTCCATAGACACGGTAAAGAACTTGCCGCTCGCAGCGTTAACCTTGTTGCCGTTCTGATCGATCAGCTTGACCTCGGCAGTCAGTGCCTGAGTGCCAGTTACAACAGTAATGTTGGAAGGTGTTTCACCCTTGTTCTTAACCAGAGTAAGCTTATCGGCAGTAGTGCTGCCCGCCGGAACGGTGGCCTGAATGGTAGGCTCAGTCTCCTTATCCTTCACCACAGTATCACCAGTCGTATTGACCGTTACAGTCGTTGCTACATTGTCGTACCATGTATCAAACTGGGGCGTACCGTCTGCGTCCTTATCATACGTATTGCCGAAGCTGTCGTTCTCCACGGTATCCTGCGTGGCATAGACAGTGATATTGATACCATCAATGGATTCTTTCTGATACTCGTTACCGGCGTTCTTGTCCATCGTACCAGAAATGGTGAAAATATCAGCGTCAACGGTATCATTATTCTTAGCAGCCAAACTATGCTCGCTGCCCATAATAAAATCGGCACCGTCCAGCTTCATTGTCCAGTCGATAACTTCGTTCAGCTTTGCGCTGCCCTGAATTCCGGAAACGACGACCTTGTACTTCAGAGCCAGATTGCCGTTATTGACAACGCGCAGCTCCGGCAGCTCATATGTACAACCCGGCTCCCAGAGAATTTGGTCGGCAACTCTATTGTCTTTGGTCTTGAAAGTAAGCGTCTTGCCCTCGGCATCCGTCCAAGTCTTGACGCTGCCGTCTTCGTTCCATTCGGTCGCATATTCCAGCTTCACATCCAGATTACCCGCCTGGATCTTGTTCACGCCGGTGGACGCCGTATCGGTAAACCAGGCGAACGTTGTCCCGACCAGCATGACAACGCACATGACCAGTGCCATGACGCTGGTCAATAGTGCGCGCTTTGTTGCTTTTTTGTTGTTCATTTAAGAACCCTCCTAAGTAAAATTAGATTTCGCAAATACGCCATCTGCTTTGCCGCCGTCGGCGGCAAAGCGAGACACCCATGGGTGTCCGTATATAGTATATTTACGATGTATGGGTTAAATATAGCACCATCAAAGAACGTTCGCAACCGTTTCCGGCGAAATTTTCATATTTTGGATAGGTGCACAAAATTTGGTGGGGAATTGTTGTGATTTTGACAGGGGATTTGCGGGAGGGGGACGCCGTCCCCTGCACACGTTTTTCGGCGGCGCTATGCGGGAGGAATGCACGGGTCACGCCTCCAGCAGCTTTTCCAGCAGCTCTCCGGCCGTGTCCACAATGACCTCCGCCCCGGCCTCCGCCAGTCCTTCGCGTCCGCGGAAGCCCCAGCTCACGCCGATCATCGGCAGCCCCGCGTTCCGCGCCGTGGCCACGTCCACCTCGCTGTCGCCCACATAGACCGCCTCCGCCGCATCAGCGCCCAGCTCCGCCAGCGCCTGTATCACAAGGGCGGGCGACGGCTTCGGCTCCACGCCCTCCCGCTGTCCCAGCGCCAGCATGCCGGGGAAGAACCGCGCCGCCAGCGCCTTGGTGGTGGCGTCCGGCTTGTTGGATACCACCGCCGTTTTCACGCCCCGCGCTTCCAGCTCCGCCAGCAAGGAGCTGATACCAGGATAGGGCTGCGTTTTGACGCAGTTGTGCGCCTGATACCAGTCCTTGTAATCCGCCAGAACCGCCTCAAACCGCTGCGGCGCAAGTGTTTCCGGGATCGCCCGCTCCATGAGCTTCCGCGCCCCGTTGCCCACAAACGCCCGGATCTCCTCCCGGCTTCGGGCTGCCCAGCCGTTTTCAGCCAGTATATGATTCACGGCGTCGTGCATATCCGACAGGCTATCCAGCAGTGTGCCGTCCATGTCAAACAGAACCGTCTTGTATGTCATGTCGTTTGTCTCCTTTCAAAAAATGCGGCAGCAATATGCTCCCCTGCCGGCGCAGGGCGCCCCCTTTTTATTTTATACCATCGGAGTATACCTCATTTTTCGCCCGGCGTAAAGTCGTTTTTATCGCGGATAAAATATAGGCTGTTGGCTATATTTCTCAAGATGCGGCATACCCCGGAAAAGGCGGAACGGACGCCGGATGAACCGGCGCCCGTCCCAAAGAAAAAGGGGAACACACATGGACGTGCGTTATGCGATTGTGTTACGCCTTCTTGCCGCCCTTGAAGCATGCGCCGATGATCTCGATGACCACGAAGACGATCAGGTAATACACCACGTTCATCTTGTGGGAGTAGATAGCGGCGAACACCATGAACAGGGAGCACAGGATGGCCAGCACGGGCATGACCTTGCCGCGGAAGCCGGACAGATCCTTGCGCTTGAGCAGGGCGATGTAGATGGGGATGTAGATGGCGTACAGGGTGATGATGGGCAGCTCGGAGGAGTCGAACTTGAAGGGGCCGAAGCCCTCCATGATCGTGCCGCCGTAGAAGTACAGCAGCCACAGGGAGCTGACCAGCAGACCGAACACGGCGGAGTTGTTGGCCATGTTGGTGTTGGCGTCCACGTTCTTGAACATGGCCAGCTTGGGGCTGCCGCTCTCAACGGCCAGATCGAACATGCCGCGGGTAACAGCCATGGTCAGGCCGTTGCAGGTGCCCCAGCAGGAGATCACAACGAACACGAAGATGGCAGCGCCGCCCACCTGACCGAAGATGTTCTGGAAGGCGATCTTGGCGCCGGCCTCGCCGCCGGCCATCATGACCTCGGACTCCACCGCGCCGGCCAGACCGACGTAATAGATCACGTACACGATAGCAACGATCACGGTGCCGATCAGCAGCGCGCGAGGCATGTTCTTCTTGGAATCCTTCAGCTCGGTGCCGATGGAGGTGGCGCAGATCCAGCCCTCAAAGGCGAAGGCCAGGGAGACGATAGCGCCGAACAGACCCTCGGTGAAGGGCATCTCGGTAACGACATTGGAGAAGTTGAACTCGGTCATGCCGCTGGTCAGACCCACGATGGTGCCGACAACGGCCATCAGCAGCAGGGGGATCAGCTTGATGATGGTGGTGGCGATGGCGAACTTACCGGCCAGCTTGGGAGCCAGAGCGTTCATGGTGTAGGTAACGATCATGAAAACACCGGCCAGCATCATGGTGCGGCCGCCGACCACAGCGTCGTCCCAGCCCATGAGCACGCCGAAGTAGCGGGCGGGCAGCCAGCTCAGCACGGACACCAGAGAGGGGTAATAGATGACGGCCATGAACCAGCCCACATAGTAGCCGTACCCCTTGCCGCAGGAGGCACTGGCGTAGCCCACCAGACCCTCTACGCCCTCGTGGCTCTGTGCCACGACGCCGAAGGTGCAGGCGCTGATGATCATGACAACGCCCATGATGATGAATGCCAGAATACCGACAGACAAATTACCGCCGGTCTTTGTCAGAACGGCCTCGGCCTTGAAGAACACGCCGGAACCGATGACGGTGCCCACCACCAGCGCGATGGCTACGGGCAGGGTATATCGTTTTTCCATAACTGAATTCCTTCCTTATCTCTCCTTTTGATTGATTGTGAGGGTTTTCACAATCGCCAACCCCATTATAGCGCGTACACGATTTGTTCACAAGTCTTTTTTGTTCTGCTTTTTGTAGAAAAAATCACAATACATTTGGGTAAATCGCCAATTCGCGCTTTACACCGCTACATTCACCGCAATTCTCGACAAAAAATGCGCTTAACGGGTTTTTTACAGCAACGGCACAAAGGGCGGCGCGGATGATCCGCGCCGCCCTCAGGCTGTCGAAAAAGCCTTTGGCTTTTTCGACAGCCTGCAATAATGTCGTTATTTTTGTGCCGCCTTGCGGCACGAAAATAGTCGCTTCGCTCCACGCACGCCTTGCAATGCAAGGCTTTGCGCGACATTTGATCTTATTCGAGGCGGGCTTTGCCCCCTCGAGCTCCCCCTGTGTACATGAACCGCTTGTCGTATAGAGAGGGTTTATCGACAAGCTGAGGGCGTATGTAATTGCGCTTACACGTTGAAGCGGAAGTAGATCATGTCGCCGTCCTTGACCACATACTCCTTGCCCTCGCTGCGGAGAAGCCCCTTCTCCTTGGCGGCGGCCACGCTGCCGCCGCAGGCCATCATCTCGTCGAAGTTGATGGTCTCGGCGCGGATGAAGCCCCGCTCGATGTCGGAGTGGATCTTCCCGGCGGCCTGGGGCGCCTTGGTGCCCTTTTTGATGGTCCAGGCGCGGCACTCGTCCTTGCCGTAGGTCAGGAAGGAGATCAGCCCCAGCAGGTCGTAGGAGCACTGGATCAGCCGGTCAAGGCCGGACTTCTCGATGCCCAGATCCTGTAGGAACATGGCGCGCTCCTCGGGGTCGTCCAGCTCGGCGATGTCCTGCTCCAGCTTGGCGCAGATGGGCAGCACCTGTGCGCCCTCCTGCGCCGCCAGATCGCGGACGGAGCGGAAATAGGCGTTGTCCTCGTAGTGGGCGAAGCCGTCCTCGTCCATGTTGGCGGCGTAGATGATGGGCTTCAGGCTCAGCAGATCGGCCGTCTCCACGATGGCGCGGTCGTCCTTGTCGCACGCAAAGGTGCGGGCGGACTTGCCGCCGTCCAGATGGGCGGCCAGCGCCTTGAACACCTCGGCCTCGTGGAGGAATTTCTTGTCGCCCTTGGCGGCCTTCGTCGCCTTCTCCACCCGGCGGTTCACCATCTCCAGATCGGCCATGATCAGCTCCAGATCGATGGTGCCGATGTCGCCCAGCGGATCCACGGGGACGTTCTGGCTGGCGTCGGCCACCACATGCATGATGTTTTCATCGTCGAAGCAGCGCACCACATGGACGATGGCGTCCGTGCGGCGGATGTTCTCCAGGAACTTGTTGCCCAGTCCCGCGCCCTGGCTGGCGCCCTTCACCAGACCGGCAATGTCCACGAACTCGATGACGGCGGGCGTTTTCTTGTCCGGCTGATACATCTCCGCCAGCTTGTCCAGCCGCGCATCCGGCACGGCCACCACGCCCACGTTGGGCTCGATGGTGCAGAAGGGGTAGTTGGCGCTCTCCGCCCCGGCGTTGGTAATGGCGTTGAACAGGGTGCTCTTTCCAACATTTGGTAATCCGACTATGCCCAGCTTCATGAGGTGAGCCTCCTTTGTATTCTTCCCGCGGCAAACTGGCCGGGGACGTTATCTCTCGACTTAGTATAATACCATTTTTCGCCGCCGAGTGCAAGTGCAGGCGCGAAAAAGTGCGCCGCCTTTCGCACGAAAGGCGGCGCAGCCATATGTGTTATGCCAGGAAGCCCTTGAGGATCGTCTCCTCCGCCTCCTCCGGCGTCAGGCCCAGCGTCTCCAGCTTCAGCAGCTGGTCGCCGGCGATCTTGCCGATGGCGGCCTCGTGGATCAGCTGGGCGTCGGGACAGTTGGCGGTGATGGCGGGAACGGACTCGATGCGGGCGTCGCCCATGATGATGGAGTCGCACTGGACGTGACCGAAGCACTGGGCGTTGCCCACCATGACGGGGTGGAACACCTGATGGGACTTGTCCTGCGCCACGGAGCGGGAGATCACGCGCCCCTTGGCGTCGTGGCCGTTCAGCTCAATGCGCATGTCGCTCTCCGCCTCCTGCGCGCCGTGGGTCAGCAGACGCTCGGTGACCACCACCTCGCTGCCGGCCTCGCAGAAGAAGTCCGTCTCGCGCCTGGTGGAGTCGATGCCCCGGATCTGTATCGTCTCCATCTGCATGGTGGCGTTCTCGCCCAGATAGACCACGGTCTTGGGGTTCATGATGTTGCCGCCGGTCTGACCGGGATCCTTCTCGCCGAAGTGCTTCTCCACGTAGCGGACGCGGGAATTTTTGCCGATGTGGAAGGTGTGGATGCCGTCGTGACGGCTCTCGTCGCAGCCGGAGTTGTGGATGCCGCAGCCGGCGATGATGTCCACGTCGCAGTCGTCGGCCACATAGAAGTCGTTATAGACCATCTCGCTCAGGCCGGTCTTGCTGATGATGACGGGGATGTAGCACTTCTCCCCCTTCGTCCCGGCTTTGATGCGGATGTCGATGCCGGGCTTGCCGTCGGCGCGGGCGTCGATGGCGATATGCTCGGTGGACTGGCGGGCTTCACAGCCGGAGTCCTTGCGGATGTTAAAGGCGCCCACGGGCTTGCCCGTCAGGTCTGCGATCTTTTCCAGCAGGCCGGCGTCGATATCGGTGATCATTGTGCGCCCTCCTTTCTGTCCAGTACGGGACAGCTGCCCAGCGTGTCGGCCAGGATCAGCGGGAATATCTCCTCGGTGCTGCCGCGGTGGGCGATCTTTCCGCCCGCGATGACCACGATCTCGTCCGCCAGACGGATAATGCGCTCCTGGTGGGAGATGATGATCATGGTGGCCTCGCCCTCCCGGTGGATCTGCTCGAACGTCTCGGTGAGACGGGCGAAGCTCCACAGGTCGATGCCGGCCTCCGGCTCGTCGAAGATCATCAGCTGTCCGCGCCGCGCCAGAATGGTGGCGATCTCGATGCGCTTGACCTCGCCGCCGGACAGGGACACGTCCACCTCACGGTCCAGATAGTCGTTGGCGCACAGCCCCACCTTGGTCAGATAGGCGCAGCACTTGTCCTTGCTGAGCTTCTCCTCCCCCGCCGCCAGAAGCAGCAGGTCGTGGACGGTGATGCCCTTGAAGCGCGGCGGCTGCTGGAAGCCGTAGCTGATGCCGCGCTTGGCGCGCTCGGTGATGGACAGGTCGGTGACGTCCTCGCCGTTGTAGAGCACGCGGCCGGAGGTGGGCTGCACCAGACCCATGATGACCTTGGCCAGCGTGGTCTTGCCGCCGCCGTTGGGCCCCGTAAAGACCACGAGCCTGTGGTCGGGGATGGTGATGGAAATGTTGTCCAGGATGGTCTGCTCCCCCTCAGGGGTAGACACCCGGTAGCATATATTCTGCAATTCCAGCATGGGATAGTTCTCCCTTCTTGAGCTTTCCTGTTCCCGCCGCCCGCAGGCAGGGGATACAACCTAATAAGTATAGCAGATTCTGTCGGAAAATGCAACGCTTTCCTTTCCGCACGGGCAGCTCCCGTTTTTCATAGTATAACCCGAGAAGGAGGGGTTTCAACATGGAGCCATCGGCATTGGTGTATGATACGGCTGCGGCGGCGGAGGTCTGGCGGCGGGTGGCGCCGGCCATCCCCGCCTACGGCGCGGGCGTCTGCCCCGCAGGGGCGACCTGTCCCCTGCCCCGGCGGGAGACGGACGGCGAGGCGGCGCTGGGCAGTCTGATCGCGGACGGCGCGGCGCTGTACGCCGCCTGCCGCCGGTGCGCCGCCCGCTCGCCGCATGGCGCGCGGCGTGTGCTGGAGCAGCTGGCGCGGGAGCAGCAGCGGACGGTGCGCTCGCTGCTGGCGGCGTATTTCCTGCTCACCGGCCGGTGGCGGCAGCCGCCGGTACCGGCAGCGGGCTTGCAGGAGCCGTGGCTGACGGCGCTGCGGCGTGTGTTTCTGGCGGAATCGGTTTTGCAGCGGGACTGCGCGGCGCTGGCGGAGCATCTGGAAAACGGCTGTCTGCGGCAGCTGCTGGCGGCGGAAGCGGAGCGTGCGGCGGCGCGGGGAAAAAGTTTGGCCGCATTGCTGGAAAACAGCTTGACAACGGCCAATAGCCTGCTAAAATGGTAGGCAAATTCCAGGAACGATCTACAAAGGAGGGTCTACCCCATGAAAGAATGCATCTCCCGCGAAGCGGCGCTGGCCGCACTGAAGGAATACAACAAGGAGCCGTTCCACATTCTGCACGGTCTTACGGTGGAAGGCGTCATGCGCTGGTACGCCAACGAGCTGGGCTACGGCGACGAGGCGGACTTCTGGGCAACAGTCGGCCTTCTGCACGACATCGACTTTGAAATGTGGCCGGAGCAGCACTGTCTCAAGGCGCCGGAGCTGCTGCAAAAGGCGGGCTGCTCCCCGGAGTTCATCCACGCGGTGTGCAGCCACGGCTACGGCCTGTGCTGCGACGTGGAGCCCACCCACCAGATGGAAAAGGTGCTGTTCGCTGCCGACGAGCTGACGGGGCTGATCGGCGCAGCCGCCCGGATGCGCCCCAGCAAGAGCGTCATGGACATGGAGGTCAGCAGCCTGAAGAAGAAGTACAAGGACAAGAAGTTCGCCGCCGGCTGCTCCCGCGATGTTATCAACACCGGCGCGGAGCGTCTGGGCTGGACGGTCGAGGAGCTGATGGAAAAGACCATTCTGGCCATGCGCAGCTGCGAGGAAAGCGTCAACAGGGAGATGGAGACGCTGGCCTGAAGCGGATACATACAAAAAGACGGACGCCCCGCGTCCGTCTTTTTGTATAGTTTTTTCGGAGAAAATTCAGCAAAACGCCAAGTGCCGCAGGAAGAAGCTCTCCTTGTCAGCGGCAGCTTTGTGTACTATAATAGTTTGTGAAATACAAAACAGGGAGGCGCGGTCATGGAGCGCATCAGCAAGGAAAACTACTATCTGGATATTGCGGAGACGGTGCTGGAGCGCGCCACCTGTCTGCGCCGGGTGTACGGTGCCATCATCGTGAAAAACGACGAGATCATCTCCACCGGCTACAACGGCGCGCCCCGCGGCCGGAAAAACTGCGTGGACATGGGCTTCTGCACCAGGGAGGCCATGCAGGTGCCCCGGGGACAGCGGTACGAGCTGTGCCGCAGCGTGCACGCCGAGGCCAATGCCATCATCTCCGCCAGCCGCCGGGACATGGTGGGCAGCACCCTGTATCTGGTGGGCAAAGACGCACAGACCGGCGTGCTGCTGGGCGACGCCACCAGCTGCGCCATGTGCCGCCGGCAGGTCATCAACGCCGGCATCAGCAAGGTGGTCATCCGGAAAACGAAAACGGAATTTGACGTGGTGGACGTGCAGGACTGGGTGCAGCAGGAGGATGACGTGCCCGCACTGTAAAGGCTATCCGGCTCAAGGGCTGATAGAATACAACAACTGAACAAAGGAGAATGTGTGATGTTGAACGACTCTAAGATCGCCGCGTACACGGCGATACTGCAGGAGGAGCTCCTGCTGGCCACAGGGTGTACAGAGCCCATCGCCGTCGCGTACTGTGCCGCAAAGCTGCGCGAGGTGTTGGGCGGAAAACCGGAAAAGATCCTGGCTGAGATCAGCGGGAACATCCTGAAGAATGTGAAGTCCGTGGTCGTCCCCAACACAGGAGGACGCCGGGGCATCGACGCCGCCATCGCCGTGGGCATAGTGGCCGGCGACGCCGACGCAGAGCTTCAGGTCATCGCCAACGTGACGGAGGCGGATGTGGCTGCCATCCAGACGTATCTGGACAGCACCGACATCCGCGTGACCTGTCCCGAAACGCCGTGTCTGCTGGACATCAAGCTCACCGGCTGGCGGGAGGGGCACCACGCCTGCGTGCGGGTGGCCAACAACCACACGAACATCATCTATATGGAAAAGGATGGAAATATCCTGCGGGAGCTGCCCGTCACCGGCAACGCCGAGGACAACCTGCAGGACAAATCTGTCCTCAACGTACAGGACATCATCACATTCGCAGAAACAGTACCTTTGGACAACATACGCCCCACTGTGGGGCGGCAGATCGAGAAGAACACCGCCATCGCCGCCGAGGGGCTGCAAAACAGCTGGGGCGCCAACATCGGCTCCACCCTGCTGGCGAGCAGTCAGGACTGGGCGACACAGGCGCGGGCGTGGGCGGCTGCCGGCTCGGACGCACGGATGAACGGCTGCGAGATGCCGGTGGTCATCGTGTCCGGCTCCGGCAATCAGGGCATCACCGCCTCGGTGCCCGTCTGGAAATACGGCAAGCTCATGGGCGCGGATGACGACACCATCCTGCGGGCGGTGTGTCTCAGCGACCTGATCACCATACACCAAAAGACCGGCATCGGGCGGCTGAGCGCCTACTGCGGCGCGGTCAGCGCCGGTGTGGGCGCGGGCTGCGGCATCGCTTGGCTGCGGGGCGCAGACTGTGAGGGCATCAGCCACACGCTGGAAAACGCCGTGGCCATGATCTCCGGCTGCATCTGCGACGGCGCCAAGGCCAGCTGCGCCAGCAAGATCGCCATGGGCGTGAGCTGCGGCATTCTGGGCTACGACATGTACGCCAGCGGCAACAACTTCCGCCCCGGCGACGGTATTCTGGGCGACGACGTGGAGGACACCATCCGGAACGTAGGCGTTCTGGCCGCGCAGGGCATGCGTGAGACAGACCGCGTGATCCTGAAGATCATGACGGAGTAACGGCAGCGCAGGGCACGCCGTCCCGTTCCGTATGAGCGGACGACTCTGTCCGCCCTTCACACGTACTCCCCGCGATCTTGTAGGGGACGGCGTCCTCGACGTCCCGTTCCGTAGGGGCGGGCGACTCTGTCCGCCCGTGTCACCGGCGTGGAAATCCGTCCCCCCCATGCGGCGGGGTGAGGGCACCCCGCCCTACGGATGGGTACCGTGCACCGTCCGTCAGAACGCCGCGGGGCGGTCGTGGGCGGCCATGTCCGCGGCGGCCTGCTTCAGCTGGCGCAGATCGCGGATATTGCGTTTCTGCTGGAGCCGGGTCTGCATGTCCGGTGACAGGGCGTAGAAATACTCATAGGCGGCGGCCTCGTTGTTCAACAGATCGGTCAACGTTTCATACTGCATAAAAAAACACCTCCGCGCGTAGTGTGCGCGGAGGTGCTTTTATTATACGGTTTTTTCAAAGTGGAAATACGTCTCGTCCTCCCCGCTGGGGCGCATGCAGGAGGCCAGCATCCTCCGGGACGGCTCGTTCTCCTTGAAGCATTTGGCCACCACCCGGGCAAGCCCCAGGTGGTACAGCGCCCAGTCCGCGGCGGCGGCGAAGGCCTCCGTGCCGTAGCCGTGACCGGCGTATTCCGGCGCGATGCGGCAGCCCTGCTCGAAGCCGCCCCGGAAGTCCGGGCGGTAGAGCACCACCTCGCCGATGAGCTTGCCCTTCAGCCGGACGGCGAAGTTCAGGGCGCGGCGGGCGGCGAAATCGGCGCGGGCGTCGTCATAGAAATAGGTGTCGGTCAGGGGCTTGTCCCCCAGATCGGTGCGGTAGTCGTAGCCCCACCAGCGGTTGCGCTCGTCGTCCAGACACAGGGCGCTGTAGGCGGGAATATCGGCCTTGCGCAGGGGCGTCAGGGTCAGCCGCTCCGTCTTGAGGGTGGGGACGGCTTTCAGCGCGTCCAGCTCCGTGCCCACCTCCATGCGCACCTTACCGGCCAGCGCTTCCGGCAGGTATTGCAGCTTAGAGGTGCGCAGCCCCTTGTCACGGGCGTCATCCTCCCGGTTGCACCACTGGCAGTCCCCGCCGTAATGGTCGGCGAAGGCCTGCACCAGCGCCGGGTATGCGCCCGCGTGGGAGTACAGCGCCTTCTCGATGTGGTTTACCAGCGTGCCGCCGCACTTTTCCGCCAGGCACACCGCCACCAGCCGTCCCTCGGCCATCATGCCCCCGGCGCAGAACCAGCCGGTGCCGATGCGGGAGAACATCTCCTGCGCCAGCGCCAGCTCCTGCACCGCCAGCGGCCCCGTCTTGTGGAACTCCGCCTCATAGTCGCGCCAGAAAGCCGCCAGCCGGGGATCCTGCGGGTCGGTGAGGGGCGTGAACTCCGCGTCCGGGAAGTCCCGGCGGAATTTGTTGATGTGGTTGCGCTGGCCGCTGTACCGGCGTCCGGCAAAGGCCGCCAGCTCCTCCGTGCGGTAGAGATAGTCCTTCCACGGCCGTTCGTTGATGACCCGGAACCGGGGATAGCGCAGCGCCAGCAGGGGCAGCTTGTCCTCCGGCACCACGGACAGCACCAGCGGCGTGCCCGTCTCGGCGCACCACGCTTCGATGGCGCACAGCGCGCCCTCCAGGTCGCCGCCCTCGCCCACGATGGGGAAGTCAAACACGTACTCGCCCTCGATGCGGTTGCGGACGATCAGGCAGCCCGCCTCCTCCGCAAAGGAAGGGTGCAGGTGGCCGCGCCACATGAGCTTCACGCCCAGAGAGTATTCGCACAGCCGGTAATCACAGGCTTCGTAATAGCGCCGCAGGCAGTCGCCCTGTGCGGCGGTCAGTTCTTGAAATTGCAGCATAACGTTTCCTTTACATTTTTTCTATCATTTCGCAGGACTGCTGGATAAAGCGCCGGACGATGGGGCGCAGCTCCTTCTTCGGCCGGGCGGCGATGCCCAGCTCCCGCACGGCGCGGGGCGCCAGCGGCAGGGCGCGGACGCTGTTCTGCCGTCCCCGCAGCACGAGGCGGGACAGAACGCTGACGCCCAGCCCGTGCTCCACCATGGAGATCACGGCGCTGTCGGACACCTGTGTGGTGCGGATCAGCGGCGTGACGCCGTGCTGGTTCAGCACCCGCAGGATGTCCCGGTCGAAGCCCATGGAGGGCATCAGGAATTCCTGCCCGGTGAAGAACTGGATGGGGAACGTGTCTTCTGCGCTGTCGTAATCCGGCGGCAGGATGGCCAGCAGCTCGTCGTCCCGCAGGAATGTCCACTCCAGCGCCGGGGACTCCTGACGGCTGGCGAAGCACATGTCCACCCGGTCCTCCGTCACCCAGCGATAGACCTCCTCCACGCTGCCCATCTGGATATCCACCGTCACATCCGGATGCTCCCGGCGGAACTGCTGGATGATCTCCGGCAGCCAGTGCCGGGCGATGGACTCATAGGCCGCCACGCGGACGCTGTCCTCCTTGTGGGTGTTGATGAGGGTGATCTCCCGCTCCAGCGCCGAGGTGGAGGCCAGACAGTCCCGCACCAGCGGCAGCAGCCGCTGACCGGCGGGCGTCAGCTGGACGCCGCTGCGCCCCCGCACCAGCACCGTGAAGCCGATGTCCTTTTCCAGACTGTTCATCATGTGGGTCAGGCCGGACTGGGTGTAGCCCAGTACCTCCGCGGCGCGGGTAAAGCTGCCCAGCTCCACCGCGGTCAAAAGCGCCTCTAATTTCCTGGTATCCATGCTGTCTCCTGTATTATGATACTATTTCATAGTAAGATTATACTCCCTGATACCCCGCCGCGGCAAGAGCCTGTTTTCGGCGTTTTCTCCGAATTTTTCGAGGCGGAGGGCGCGGAACCATCTATATATGACATTTTCTAATACATGCATGACACATTGTCGCTTTACAAACGACCGTGTCCTGTTGTATTGTACCCATAGTGATTCTGATACATGAATTGCTTTTCCTTTCTATCCTCAAATCGTCGGGCAGCCGCACAGCCGTGCGGCTGTCGGCGCCTCTCTGGCGGGAGGAATGGGGAATGCTGTGTGTGAAATACACCTCTGAACGCGGGCGCCGTAAGCCGAACGGTGCCCGCTTCGCGTTTTGCGGAACAAAATTCCGGGGAAAGGGGAAAAATATCTTGACTTTTGCCGCATATCCGATATAATAATATGGCTTGCGTCTGCAAGCATATCCTTGCTCTCATCGAAGAATGAGGGCCATTTGTCCAAAAGGAGGTGCAAAAGTATGGCTAAGATTTCCGCCAACTACGAGGTCGTCTACATCATCGACCCTGCACAGGGTGAGGAGGCTATTGCCGCTACCGTGGCAAAGTTCCAGGCTCTGGCAGAGCAGAACGCGACCGACGTGGTGGTCGATGAGTGGGGCAAGCGTCGTCTTGCTTACGCGATCGACTACAAGACCGAGGGCTACTATGTGCTCATGAGCTTCACCAGCGGCCCCGATTTCCCCAAGGAGCTGGATCGTATCCTGGGCATTACCGAGGGTATCATGCGTTCCATGATCGTCTGCAAGGGCGAGTAAGGGAGTACAGCAATGCTGAACAAAATTTTCATCATGGGTCGCCTGACCCGTGATCCGGAGCTGCGCCGCACGCAGTCCGGTACCCCCGTCACCAGCTTCTCTCTGGCTGTGGATCGTGATTTCAAGTCCCAGTCCGGCGAGAAGGAGACGGATTTCATCGATGTGGTCGCCTGGCGTTCCACCGCGGAGTTTGTGGCGAAGTATTTCACCAAGGGTCGTATGGCCGTGGTGGAGGGTCGCCTGCAGATGCGCGACTGGACGGACAAGGACGGCAACAAGCGCCGCAGCGCCGAGGTGGTAGCGGATAACCTCTACTTCGGCGATTCCCGCCGCGACAACGGCGGCGAGGGCGGCAGCTACACCGGCGGCAACAGCGGTTATTCCGCACCGGCCGGCGGCTATGCCGCGCCCGTGGGCGGCGCTTCCGGCTTTGCCGAGATCGATGAGGAGGACGGCGACCTGCCGTTCTGATGTGCAAGGCACATGACATTTTATAAAGGAGGAAACTTCCATGGCTATGGAACGCGAAAATAGACCCGTCCGCGGCGGTGGCAAGCGCCGCAAGAAGGTTTGCCAGTTCTGCGTGGACAAGTGCGAGTGCATCGATTACAAGGACGCTGCCAAGCTGCGTCGCTTCATCTCCGAGCGCTCCAAGATTCTGCCCCGCCGCACCACCGGCACCTGCGCCATGCATCAGCGTCAGCTGACCGAGGCCATCAAGCGCGCCCGTCAGATCGCTCTGCTGCCCTTCGTGACCGAGTAATTGCGAAACAAAACAAGACCTGCCCCGGCAGGTCTTGTTTTTTTCTTGACAGGAGCGGCTGCTCCCGCTATAATGAGGACGAGGAAGGGTGCCGCCGTAAGCGGTCAGCCCTGAATCGATTCGCTTAGATTATGTACTAAGAAACCGTCACTTGGCCGAGTGGCGGTTTCTGCTTTTCAGCTTCATGACACGGATCGAAACGGAATACCGTCCGATGTGAAATGTAAACTGCCAGAACATGTGCCCCACCCCCTCTCGGTGGTGTGGCCGACCGCTCACTTTTTACCGTAGTAATGGTGGCACCCCGCGTAAATTGTACGCTGCAAGGGTCAATTTGTCAAGAAGCGACACGAACCGACGCAGGGGCGGGCGCCTCTGTCCGCCCTCCCCTGCCAACGCGCAAAAAGACCGCCATCGGCGGTCTTTTCAGCGCTTATCGCTCAATCCGAGTATATAATCTGTGGTGGTGTGATAATACTTCGCCAGCTCGATCAGCGCCCAGACCGGCAGCTCGTGAATACCCTTTTCGTAGCGGCGGTACACCTCACGCTTGCAATGGAGCACATCTGCGATCTCCTGCTGCGTTTTGTCCGCGTCCACCCGCAGATCCTCCACCCTCTGAAAATGCATATCCTCACCTCACGGATACGCTACTATTTTGTTGCATATCCGTGTTGGATATGCTACAATATTGTGGCAAAGGAGGATGCCATGGAGCTATATGAAGAAATTCTGCGGCGGTTGGTCGTCCCGCAAGATATCGCCCTGCGGCTTGCAGAGAATATCTGCTACACTTCGTTGGCCGAAATAAGAGAAATCATATCCAACGAGGCATTGTCCGACCCGGAGTGCTTTTGCAAAATTGAAGAGATCATCTGCGCATTGGAGCGGCAGGGCATATTCTGCGGCGGACGCCACGACTTCGGCTGAACATGAGCGCAAAAAGACCGCCATCGGCGGTCTTTTTGCTTATCTCTGATACTCGAATTCCAGGTCGTACATGCTGACGATGTCGCCGTCCTGGATACCCATCTGCTCCAGCGTGTCGAACAGGCCGCTCTGCCGCAGCATCTTGTCGAAGTACATACGGCTCTCGTAATCGGAGAAGTTGATGTTCCCCATAAGCCGCTGGAGCCACGGCCCCTCCACCAGCCAGGTGTTGTCCTCCCGCTCGATATGCAGCGGCTCGGTGGTGTCGATCACCGGCGGCTTGGGCACATACTCCGGCTCGTACACCGTCACCGGGGGCAGCTCACTGAGCCGCTGGGCGATGTGCTGCACCAGCTCCCGGGTGCCCTGATGGGTGGCGGCGGACATGGCGAAAAACTCGTAGCCCAGCGCCTCCACGTGCTGCCGCAGGGCGTCGATCTGCTCCGGGTCGGTCACCAGATCGGTCTTGTTGCCCACCACGATCTGCGGGCGGGTGGCCAGCTCCGGGCTGTATTCCTTCAGCTCGCCGTTGATGGCATCAAAATCCGCCACAGGGTCGCGCCCCTCGCTGCCGGACACGTCCACCAGATGCACCAGCAGGCGGCAGCGGTCGATGTGCCGCAGGAAGTCGTGACCCAAGCCCGCGCCCTCGCTGGCGCCCTCGATGATGCCGGGGATGTCGGCCATGACGAAGCTGACGCCCTCGTCCACGTACACCACGCCCAGATTGGGGTAGAGGGTGGTGAAGTGGTAGTTGGCAATCTTGGGATGCGCCTTGCTGACCACGCTGAGCAGCGTGGACTTGCCCACGTTGGGGAAGCCCACCAGCCCCACGTCCGCCAGCAGCTTCAGCTCCAGAATGACGTCGTGGCTCTCGCCGGGCAGACCGGCCTTGGCGAAGCGCGGCACCTGACGGGTGGGAGTGGCAAAATGCTGGTTGCCCCAGCCGCCGCGCCCGCCCTTGCACAGCACGAAGGGTGCATCGTCGGACATGTCCTTGATGATCTCGCCGCTTTCGGCATCCCGCACCAGCGTGCCCCGGGGCACCTTGATGGTCAGGCTCTCGCCGTCCTTGCCGGTCTTGCGGCCGCCCTGTCCGTCCACGCCGTTGCCGGCCACATATTTGCGCTTGTAGCGGAAGTCCATCAGGGTGGACATGTTGTCGTCCACCTTCAGAATGATGGAGCCGCCGTTTCCGCCGTCGCCCCCGTCGGGGCCGCCGGCGGCGATATATTTTTCCCTGTGGAACGCCACCGCCCCATTGCCGCCGTTGCCGGCGCGGACGGTGATGCGTGCCTTGTCAATGAATCCGTTTGCCATGAAAATTACCTCTCTATGCGTGAAAACTCGCCTATTTATCCACTTTAATTAAAGTTTAATTCCTATTATATTTTACCCGAAAAAAGGTAAAACGTCAACAAACAAAACAGATTCCCACGCCAGTGGCACGCAAAAGGGCGGACAGAGTCGTCCGCCCCTACGGAACGGGACGTCGTACCCCAAGGGCATTTGTTCCGCTGCGCTCCACTGCAGGACGCCGTCCCCTACGGGTGGAACATAGGCATACGAAGACCAGCCTGTCAAAGAACCTGCCCGGTCACAGGTATCGGAGGGAAGGATAGTGTGAAAGGGAACCGTCAGGGTTCCCTTTCGCGTTCAATCACCCGCCGCAGCGACCAAAATCGCAAAATAAAATACTGTTTTTTATTTTGCGATTTTGCCTCAGCTTGTCAAAAAAGTCCGAACGGACTTTTTTGACAAGCTGAGACGCCCATCCCCTGACGGGATGGGCGTCTTTCCCTCCTCACGGTCTGTTCAGCTCTTCAAGCGCTGATACATTGCCTGATAATCGAGAATGTTGATCTCATTGTCGCCGTTGACATCAGCCAGCTTCATGAAGCTGGCGTTGGCGGGCGCCTTGCCTGTGGACAGGTACTCAAAGAGGCACTGCATGTCGGACACGCTGGCCTGTCCGTCGCCGTTCATGTCGATGGTGGGATCCTGCTTGCCGGAGATGGTCAGGGTGACGGTGCGACCCACCAGCTCCAGTGTGAAGCTGTCGCCGTTTTGGGTCATGGCGCTGACATCGATGGGCAGGTAGGACACCACGCCCTCCTTATCGGTGCAGACGAGGTACTCCTTCTGCATGGCCTCCACGCTGGGGAAGGTCAGCGACCCGCTGCTGGAGGTCACGCTGGTGAAGCCCTGGCTGGTGGTGAACAGCTGCACCCAGTAGCGGGGGCTGCTGTTGATGAAGCCCACGCCCATGTAGGCAAGGCCGTAGTTTCCGGCGTCCAGAATGTTGGCGCGGTGGCCGGGGGAGTGCATCCAGTCGTCCACCACCTGCGCCGCCGTGTACTGGTTGCAGGCGATGTTCTCCGCCGCCGCGCCCTTGTTCAGAGGCGCGGGTATGGTGGTATAGACGCTCTTGCCGTTGGGACGCTTGTGCTCGTAAAGCTCCGTCAGCTCGTTTTCGCGGATGTTGCAGGCTCTTTGCAGCTCGTTGGGCATAGCCAGCAGCGGCTTGCCGTTCATGTAGCGGGCGCGGTTCACCAGCTTCAGCACGTCCCACTCCTGCTGGCTGACAGAGAGCTTGTCGGTGGGCACCTTACCGTTCACAGAAGTGGGCTCCTGCAGGGACTTGTCGGTCTTGACGCCCAGCTCCTTGGCCTTTTTAACGATGTCGATGATCTGGCTCTCGTTGATCCGACCGGAGGTCACCGGGCAGATGATCTCCACCGTTCTCTTCGCCACGCCGCTGCTTCCGTCCAGCGCGCCGCTGTCGGGATACACCAGTGCGAAGTAGGGTGTGGTGAGGTACTTCTGGTACGCAAAGGGGAACGAAACATTGCCCTGATCGACCACGGCGCCGTAGATGGGCACGCCGTACTCCTCGATGATGCGCTTGGCCGCGCCGCTCCTCTGCAGGGTCTGGCAGTTGCCGCAGGTGGTCTTTGTCACCAGCAGCAGGAAGGGATCGCCGCTGCTCCGGTACAGCTTATCCGCCTTGCCGGGGGTGATCTGGGTGTAGTAGTCGGACTCCATGAAGGCTGCCGGTCCGTCATCCTCGGGGTATTTCGTCTCCTTGATGCCGGGGAAGCTGCTCTCCAGCGCGGCTCTGTCCACCAGATCGATGTAGTCCACGAAGCGGGTGCGGGTGCCGGTGGTGTTGGTGGGCGGGGTGATCTGGATGGCGTTGGAGCACTCCCAGCCGCCCAGCTTGGACACGGTGATGGAGGCGGAGGATCTGGGATAAAGCTGCGTCATCCACATGGAGCCGTCCGTGCGCTCCAGCAGCACGGTATTGCAGCGGCTGTTGTTCAGGTGATAGGAGCTGCGCGCCACGTTGGGCAGCAGATACAGGTTGCCCACGGGGTTGGTGGAGGTATTCAGCGCCATGAACACCTCGCTGCTGTCGTTCAGGTAGTGGAATTCCGTGGGCACCATCCGGAACTGTCTGACAGAGGTGCCGTCGTCGGCGTTGTTGTCAAAGGCGTAGGTATAGCGATCCGTGGCCTTGTAGCCGCCGGGCACATCGCTGAGATAGTCCGCCGCCATCTTGCCCACCTTCGGTGCGTTGTTGGAGCAGTGGTTGGCCACCATGGCGTAGGGGTTGCCGTTCTCCTCCGGCACAAAGCCCACAAAGTGGCCGTTGTCCTTCCATGCGGGCTGCTGGCTCTCGAATACGGGGAAGATGTGCTTGATCAGCTCCTTCTGACCGCTCTCCTCCATAATGCCCATATCGACCCTTGCCTGTAGGCCGAACGCCCACATCTCCCCCCTTGCGTTCTGCACGAAGCCGGTCTTGATGGTGGTGTCAGGGTCATACTGCCCCAGGAACTTTTCATAGGAGAACACGCGCACAGCGTTGTCCGTCATATATTCTTTGCCGAGTTCATAATCGTTGTATTCAATAAACTCGCCGCGGCTCCACGCCGCCTCGTCATAGCCCAGGCCGGTCACCTTCTCCGTCCAGCGGTAGAAGGTGTTGTTCTTATCAATGATGCCGCCGGGCACGATCATCTTCGCCTGCCCCTTATCCATCACCTTGAAGGCTCCTTTTCCGTAGGCTTCTTCACAGGCGGAGTAGGAGTATTGCAGATAGCAGCTGCCGTCATTCTTGATGTAGCCCACAACAGCGCCGTAGATATGCTCGGCATAGGATTTGACGCCGCTGTACACCAGCTCCTCGTCTATCATCTTGCCGCTGACCGTTCCCAAGTAGTGCAGCGCGCCATTCTTCAGGTAGTGCGACCGGGATATCTGCGTGACGCCGGTGGCCACCTCCATCGTCTTGCCGCCGCTGCCCACAGCGATAAACGTGCCGTCCTTCAGCAGCAGGTGTCGCCACGTATCGCCGCCGCGTGTATACAGATATTCCGCATAGTCCTTTACGTTCTCGATCCTCACCTTCACCACCGGGTCGATGTTGTTCCCGTCGCGCCCCACCATGTAGTAGGTGTCGTAGGGGTCGATGAACTCGTTGGCGCTGATGATGTTGTTGGTCATGTACTGCTCTTTGCCGGTGATCTCCCCGTGCTGGATGAACTCATACTCGAACTCCGGGATGTCGCCCAGCAGGTTGTTCACCACATTGATATCCGTGATCCAGCTGTCCACCGGCTGGATATGCAGGGCTTTGCCGGGATTTTGCTGCTGATTCCATGTGTCTGTCGCTTTGAAAAGGTCGTCCTGCCGGGAAAAGAAGAGGGAGCAGTCCTTGTAATTCGGCATGGAGAACGTCAGGAAGGTACCGTCCTCCGCCACCGCCATGATAGCGCTGTATTTGTTGACGGTCTTTATAAACTGCCTGTTTTCATCGTACAGGTCGATCTGGACGATGATGGTGTCCTTATCGATCCACTTGCTGTAATTCCCCATAGGTTCAATCTCACCCATAGCGATCTGATAGGAGATTTCGTCACCGTAGCAGAAATACTTCTTCATGATGTCCTTATCCAGCGTACCGTAGGTGCCCAGATAAGTGGCCTTGAAATAGCAGTCTATGAAGTCCTTGCGCTCCCACTTGGTGCTGAAATCCGAATAGTTGTCGTGGATATAGTTGGTGCCGATGCTGAAAGGGAGCGACGAGCCGTCCGTGGGCACATGGTAGTTGCTGTTGGGCTTTGCGGCGTACACCTGTCTGACGGGGATAAACCGGTCAAGGAACTTGACGTTCTCCTCCTCCGCTGTGTTCATGGCCACGGCCGTGACCGGCTCCAGCTCCACCGTCTCCGTCACCGTTACGGACTCCGGTATCTGGGCGGTATCCGCCGCGTCTTCGGTGTCCTCCGTTTCGGTGGGCTGCGCAGGTTCCTCTGTGACCGCGGATTCCTCGGTGTCCGCAGGCTCCGGCGTCTCCACCGGCTCCTCTGCGCTTATGGCAGGCTCCGCCGTGACGGTGTCCTCCCCTTCCGCCCATACGCTGGTGGGAAGCAGGGTCGCCGCCATCTGCAAAGCCAGTATCAGTGACAGAATGCGCTTCTTCATATCGGCCATCCATCCTTTTCTCTCTGTTCCGCGCTGTACCCTCGCCGGCGCGGTCTGACATAATGGCAGTATAGCAGTCTTTTCCGCGCAGGGGGGGACGGATGCCGCAAAATGCACTCTGACCGCCCTGAAATGCAAAAATCCCCCGGCGGAGCCGGGGGAAACAGTCATGCGGGGCGGAATGACAGCGCGGCGCGCTGTAGGGCGGGACCCACGTGTCCCGCCGCAATGTGCATTGTCACCGGCGGGGCACGCGGGCCCCGCCCTACAAGGTGCAATGGTCATGCGGGGCGGATGTGGGCATCCGCCCCTACGAGAGACGCCGGGAGGGTTCAGTTTTCGTAGAGGATATCCCGCGCCACGGGCTGGTAGAACAGCTTCTCCGCCTCGTCGAAGTCGCGGGTCTGGCCTAAGATCCACATGAGCTTGGCCACCGCCGCCTCCGTGGTCATGTCGAAGGCCTCCAGCAGCCGCAGGGTGCTTTTCAGCCGCCCGCCCACATGGTACACCGCCAGATTGCTGCCCTCGTTGGGCACCTGGGTGGTCATGACCACCAGCTTGCCCCGCTCCACGCCGCGGCGGATGATGTCGTAATAGCTGGCGTCGCCCTCGTATTCCGGCAGGCCGCCCACGCCGAAGGACTCGATCACCAGTCCGTCGAACCGCTCCAGCATGAACTCCAGCACCGCCGCCGGCGTGCCGGGGATCAGCTTCAGCAGCCCCACGCTGTCGTCCAGCGTATCGTAGAACACAGGCCGGGGGTAGCAGGCGCAGCGCATGTATTGCAGCAGGTGCTCGTCCTGCAGCACCGCCAGATCGGGGTAGTTGACGCTGGAGAAGGCCTGAAAGCTTTTGGAGCAGGTCTTGCGGGCGCGGGTGCCCAGAATGACCTTGCCGTTGAACACGATCTGCACACCGCCGCAGCCCCGGCAGGCGTAGAGAAAGGCGTCGGTCAGGTTGCGCTTGGAGTCCGTACCGTCGAACCAGATGGGCTTCTGGGCGCCGGTGAGGACGATGGGCTTGGGGCTGCCCTGCACCAGATAGCTCAGGGCGGCGGCGGTGTAGGCCATGGTGTCGGTGCCGTGGGAGATGACGAAGCCGTCGTAGCGGTCATAGCTCTCCTGAATGATCCTTGCCACGCCCAGCCAGTGGGCGGGGCGGATGTTGGTGCTGTCCAGGCTGTACAGCTGGATGCAGTCCACATGGCACAGCTCCCCGATGCGGGGCACGAAGGACAGCAGCTGCTTGCTGTTCAGCTCCGGCGTCAGGCCGGAGGGCGTCATCTCGCTGGCGATGGTGCCGCCGGTGCCGATCATCAGAATGTTCTTCATACTCATACCTCCCGGTTGTCCATGGCCGCTGCGCCGAAGCGCGCCGCCTGCTCGATGCGGCGGCGGGCGCCGTCGTCCGGGGCAGCGTCATACCGGCGGCGCAGCTCCTCTAAGAACAGGCCGCGCAGGGTGTCCTCGCCGCATCTGTCCCATACCTCGCGGCGCACGGACGTCTCGTCCCGCAATTGCAGGGCGAAGAAGCGCTCCGCCAGCGCCTCCTGCAAAAAAGGCAGGCGCGGCGGCTCCTCCGGCGTACCGGTGAGCCGGATGCGGTAGATGTCGCTTTCCGTGTCGTGGGGCAGGGTGCGCTCCAGCGCCGCCAGCGGGTCGCCGTCGGTGACGTCCGCCTGCACGATGCAGTAGCGCCGCCGGGCGAAGGGCACGAACCGCAGCTCCGCATGGCCGCGCTCCACCTGACCGGTCAGGAAGCCCTTGTCGCCCAGCTCGTCGAAGCCTCTCCCCTCCGGGCAGCCGCAGTAGCCGTAGGTCACGTCTCCGGCGGCGCTCAGCGCCGCGGCGTGGACGTGTCCCAGCGCCAGATAGTCCAGGGCGCTGGCGGCGATATCCGCCGTGCGCAGGGGGCGGTAGCGGCTGGCGGAGCCGGTGACATCGCCGTGAAGCAGGCCGATGTGTATCAGGCCGTCCTCCGGGGCGCGGAAGCCGGACAGCACGCGATCCGCCGGGCATTCCGGCGCGGTGAAGGCCGCGCCGTGGACGGCGCAGCCCAGCTCCGGGAAGGAGAAGGTCTGCATCCGATCCTCGGTGAAGATGTGGACGTTGTCGCTCCACGGGGTGCGGGCGTAGGGACTTTCCGGCGTGTAGGGGTCGTGGTTGCCCGGCGCGATGACCGCCTGTCCCCGGAACTGCGCCAGCGCCTGTGCCAACAGGGGCGCGGTGTCGCCGCAGAGATCCCCGCCGTCAAACAGGTCGCCCGCCAGCAGCAGAAGCTGCACGCCGTGGTCGTTGGCCCAGTCCACCAGACGCTCCGGGCTGCGGCGGCTCTCCATGCGGCGCTGCCGCGACTGCTCCGGCGTCAGCGCGCCGAAGGCGCTGTCCAGATGGAAGTCGCCCGCGTGCAGTATGCGCACCATTTACGCCTCCTCCGGCTGCCAGCCCTTGCACACGTCCACCCACTGGACGAAGTTCTTGCCGCAGCAGCGCTCCAGCTCATCGCAGGTCAGCTCAATGGCGCTGGCGGCGCTGCCCACGGCGGGGAACACGGTGTCGAACCGCTTCAGGGACACATCCAGATACGTCTTGACATCGTCGGGCAGGGCAAAGGGGCACACGCCGCCCACGGCGTGGCCGATGCGCTCCACCGCCTCCTCGGCGGTGAGCATCTTGGCCTTGGCGCCGAAGAAATGCTTATACTTACTGTTGTCCACCTTGGCGTCGCCGGCGGCCACGATGAGGATGGGATCCTCCCCCACCTTGAAGCTCAGGGTCTTGGCGATACGCGCGCCCTCCACGCCCACGGCCAGAGCCGCCAGCTCCACCGTGGCGCTGGACACCTCGAATTCCCGCATACGATCGGCTACGCCGTAGGGCGTCAGGTATTCTCTCACTTTTTCAACAGACATGATGGCTCCTTCTTTCCGCGCGCCGGTGGGCGCGCATGTGTAATTTTATCTGATCTCGATCCGCTCCACGGCGGTGCACAGGCCGGTGCCGCTGTCCAGCGTGAACAGGCAGCCCTGCGCGGAGCAGGGGCCCTCCGCCGCCTGATACCGCCCCGGCAGCCCGCCCAGGAAGAACTCCACCGACTGCTCAGGCCGGATGCCCAGCACGGAGCGGATGGGTCCCGTCATGCCCAGATCGGTGACGTAGCCGGTGCCCTTGGGGAACACCTGCATGTCGGCGGTGGGCACGTGGGTATGGGTGCCCCACAGGGCGGACACGCGGCCATCCAGATAGTAGGCCAGCGCCAGCTTTTCGCTGGTGGCGCCCGCGTGGAACTCCACCAGCGTAAAGGTGGGCTTGTCCGTCTGGGCGCGCAGCAGCTTGTCCGCCGTGGTGAAGGGGTTCTCCGCGTTGAAATCCAGGTCGCACCGGCCGATCAGCACCAGCACCGCCACGGAAAACGCGCCGCAGTCGATGAGCTGGCAGCCGTGTCCCGGCGCGCGGCCGGTGAAGTTGGCCGGGCGCAGGATATAGCGCTCCTCGTCCAGATACGAGGCGATCTGGGGCTTGCCGAAGGTGTGGTTGCCCAGCGTCACCACGTCCGCGCCGGCGGCAAACAGAGCCTCCGCCTGCGGGCGGGTCAGGCCGCTGCCGGAGATGTTCTCCCCGTTGACCACGGTGAAGCGCACATGATGCTCTTTTTTGAACGCCCGCAGCTTCTTCTCCAGCAGCTGTAAGCCTGTCTCGCTGGCCACATCGCCCAGCGCCAGAATGTTGTATTCCACGGAATACGCCTCCTTGCTCAGTCGTTCCAGCCGATGATCTTCGTCAGCTGGCGGTTGGTATAGTAATACGCGGACGCGGGGAAATTCCGCAGATCCGCCGTGTTGGAGCACAGCAGGTAGTCCACCACCGCGCCGTTCTCGTCCTTGATCGTGTCCAGAATGACGGTGGTGTGGTTGGCCGGCTCCTCCACGCCCATGGTGATGATGTCGCCTGTCTCGCCGGTGAAATAGGGGGCGTTCACCACAGCCACAAGGCCGTGCTCCCGCTCCGCCGCGGCGTACTCCAGGAACCAGCCTACGTTGACCCAGGGCAGCGTGGTCTGGCTGGCGCTGTACCAGTACCAGCCCGTCTCGTAGCCGCCGGAGGTGTCCATGGGGATGCCGCCGGACAGCAGCACCTGGGAGCCGAAGTTCATGCAGTTGCCGCCGTAGTCGTCATAGGCCTTGAAATCCCCGTTCCGCTTGCCCACATAGGAGAGCATATACTGCCGGGCGGCGGCGCGGTCGTAGGGATGGGCGGCGGTGGCGGACACCGTCTGTTCATCGCGGGGCAGCTCTCGCCGCGCCTGAATGTAGTCGGTGATGGCGGGGAAGTTCCTGTCCTGCTGCGTCTCCTCGTCGTAGTCGGCGCTGTAATAGGCGTTGTCGTCCGACCAGTGCCTGACGATGAGCCAGCGGTCGCCCACGCCCCGCAGGGTGAAGGTGTGCTTGATGCCGAACTGCTCCGAGGGGATGCCGTTCAGCCCGGCGAAGTACGTCACGTTGCTCTCCCGCAGCACCATGTCCACGTCGCCCTCCGCCTCCTCCGACGGGGTAATGGACTCGCAGCGCAGAGAATAGCTGTACGAGGTCATGGTCAGGTCGATGGGCGACAGCTTGCGGATGACGCACAGGTCATGCCAGATGGTCTTGTGGTAGGCCACCTCCTTCGGCTCCGCGAACAGGTCGGCGGGGTCAATGACCCGCAGCTGACCGATGGACTGGTAGTAGCAGTCCATAAAGTCCAGCAGCAGCAGCTCCTGCCCCACGGTCATGCCGTTGGCCGCCGCGCCGCTGATGCGCTCAAAGTCCCGGCTGACAAGCTCCGGCTCGTCCTGCCCGCTCCACACATCGTCATGACGGCGGTGCCAGACCTCCGTCTCGTCCACGTCGGCGGTCAGGTGCTGCTCCTCCGGCGGGAGCTCGTCCGGCTGGTCATTGTCTCCGGTAACGGTCAGGCAGCCGGTCATGCTCAATGCCATGGCCAGCAGCAGGATCAACAGTACAAAACGTTTCATGCTTTCCATCCTCCATGGGGTACGACGTTGTCTCTGTCTCTGTACCGCTCATTATAACAAAAGCGGAGCAGGTGTGCAACGCACACCTGCTCCGGGTGGATATTAAATTTTTATTTCGCGTACTCCACGACCTTCGTCTCGCGCAGGACGTGTACCTTGATCTGGCCGGGGTATTCCAGCTCGCTCTCGATACGCTTGGCCAGTTCTCGCGCCAGGATGACCATCTCGTCCTCGCTGACCTGCTCGGGCTTGACCATGACGCGCACCTCGCGGCCGGCCTGGATCGCGTAGCTCTTCTCCACGCCGGGATAGCTGCTGGTGATCTCCTCCAGCTTTTCCAGACGCTTGATGTAGTTCTCCAGATTCTCGCGCCGCGCGCCGGGACGGGCTGCGGAAATGGCGTCCGCCGCCTGCACCAGGCAGGCCACCAGCGTTTTGCACTCCACGTCGCCGTGGTGCGCCTGGATCGCGTGGATGATGTCCTCTTTTTCGCGGTACTTGCGGGCGTATTCCACGCCCAGCGCCACATGGGTGCCCTCGAACTCGTGATCCAGCGCCTTGCCGATGTCGTGCAGCAGACCGGCGCGCTTGGCCGCCTGTACGTCGGCGCCCAGCTCCGCCGCCATCATGCCGGCGATATGGCTGACCTCGATGGAGTGCTGCAGCACGTTCTGACCGTAGCTGGTACGGTAGTGCAGCTTGCCCAGCAGCTTCTGCAGCTCCGGATGCAGGCCGCGCACGCCCGTTTCCAGCACGGCGCGCTCGCCCTCGGAGCGGATAACGGCGTCCACCTCGCGGCGCGCCTTCTCCACCATCTCCTCGATGTGGGTGGGGTGGATGCGGCCGTCGGCAATAAGCTTCTCCAGAGCCAGACGCGCCACCTCGCGGCGGACGGGCTCGAAGCAGGAGACGGTGATGGCCTCCGGCGTGTCGTCGATGATGAGATCGGCGCCGGTCAGCGTCTCCAACGTGCGGATGTTGCGACCCTCGCGGCCGATGATGCGGCCCTTCATCTCATCGTTGGGCAGGGGCACCACGCTGACGGTGATCTCCGCCACATGGTCGGCGGCGCACCGCTGGATAGCGGTGGCCACGATCTCGCGGGCGCGCTGATCGGCCTCGTCCTTGGCGCGCGCCTCGATCTCCTTGATCTTCAGCGCCGTCTCGTGGGTGACCTCGGACTCCACCTGCGCGATCAGGTAATCCTTGGCCTGCTCCGCGGTAAAGCCGGAGATGCGCTCGAGCATCTCGGTCTGGCTGCGCTTGATGAGCTTGATCTCCTCCTGCTCCTTGTCCATGGCGGCGTGCTTCTGGGCAAGGGCTTCTTCCTTCTTTTCGATCATCTCGGTCTTGTGATCGAGATTCTCTTCCTTCTGCTGCAAACGGCGCTCCTGCTTCTGCTGCTCGGCGCGGCGCTCCTTCACTTCCTTCTCGTATTCGCTGCGGTTTTTCAAAATCTCTTCTTTTGCTTCAAGAAGTGCCTCTCTCTTTTTGTTTTCAGAACTCTTGATGGCCTCGTTGATGATGCGCGTGGCTTCGTCCTCCGCGCTGGAGATTTCTTTTTCCGCTACGCTCTTGCGGTAGCGAATGCCGAGGAGGAAAAAGACCACCGCCGCAACAGCGAACGCAGCGATGGCTACGATCCAACCTGTTGTGGTCAACGTTCATTCCTCCTATGTTGTGATGGTTTTCGGGTGTGCAGCACAAAATATTGTGCCAGATGATAACCGGGGCAAAAAAGGCTCCTGTGCCCCGATGATGATCCTTTACTATATTAAGCATATTGTGGTCAACTGTCAAGGGAAAAGGAAAATTTTCTTTTGTCGTTTTTGGACAGGACGTTGAAATTGTCTGGACGGGGTTTCGCGTCTGACGATGGCAGGGCGGCGGGCAGCAAAATGGGACGTCGGGGACGCCGTCCCCTACACCCGCTTACCGGCGATGACGATGGCAGGGCGGAAAAGCGCCCGCCCCGGCGTTACACTATAAAGTCCGCATAGGCATAGCCCAGCTTGCCGTTATATCCCACCGTGTACCACTCCTGATAGCGGCCGTAGACGGTGACCTTGGCGCCGTTGGGCAGGAGCGCCACCACGTCGGCGCGGGTGCCGGGGGCGGCGCGGAGGTTCAGGGAGCCGCCCTGGGGCGTCTGCACAGTGCCCTGCCAGGGGGTCAAGGGCGTGACGAAGGGCAGGCCGAAGTAGGTGGTGAGGGACTGCACGAGATTCGCGGCGATGGCTTGTATGCTGTTCTCCACCCAGAGGGCGTCGGCGGTGTTGTCGTGGTAGCCCAGCTCCAGCAGCACGGAGGGCATGTAGGGCTGGCGCACCTCGCCCAAGGTGGTGGTGGCCATGGCGTAAACCTTGTCGGGCAGAGGGTAGATCTCCTTGAGCCCCTGCACGAAGATGTCGGCAGCGCGGCGGCCGTTGGCGCTGGTGGGGTAGTAGAAGGCGATGACGCCCCGCACTGTCCCCTCCTCGCTGCCGTTGGTGCTGCCGTTGGAGTGGAGCGCCAGATAGAAATCGTAGCTGCCGGAGTTGGCCAGGCGGATGGAGCTGGCGGCGGTCATATCGGGGGTGTTGCGGGTGAAGCGGATGGTGTTGGCCAGCAGGTACGGCTCCATGGCGTCGGCGATGAGGTTCATGAAATACTCCTCGGAGCCGTGGCCGGTGATATACGGGTTATACTCCTGGGTGGACGGACTTAAAAAAATACGCGGCATGGTATTCCCCTCCTGATAATTTCTCAATTTATTATATGGAAAACTGCGGATATATGTGTTATACTTGGTGAGTTATAATTCCGTCGAAAGGTGAGAAACGCCATGAAAGCTGCACGACCGTACCCCCGGATCACCATCACGCCCAAGGGAGAGCGCGCCCTGACCGGCGGGCACCCGTGGGTCTATGAGGGCGAGGTGCTGGAGCTGTCCGACCCGGTGGAGGACGGCGCGCTGGTGGATGTGGTGTCCCGGAAGGGCAGCTGGCTGGGCTGCGGCTTTTACAACAGCGCGTCGAAAATACGGGTGCGGGTGGTGACGCGGAACGCCAACGACGACCCCGCCGGAGACGCATTCTGGGCGCGGCGGCTGCGCTACGCGTGGGACTACCGCAAAGCGGTGATGGGCGATACTGACAGCCGCTGCTGCCGCATCATCTTCGGGGAGGCGGACGGCTTCCCCGGCCTGACGGTGGATCGGTTCGAGTCCGTGCTGGTGGCGCAGGTGCTGAGCCTGGGCATGGAGCGGCTGAAGGCGCGGCTGTTCCCCCTGCTGGCGGACATGCTGCGGCAGGACGGACAGGACATACGAGGCATCTATGAGCGGAACGACGCGGCGCTGCGGGAGCGGGAGGGCATGACCCAGAGCAAGGGCTGGTTCCCTCTGCCGGGCGAGACGCCGCCGGAGCGCACGGACGTGGACATCACGGAAAACGGCATCGTGTACACGGTGGACTTTGAAAACGGGCAGAAGACCGGGTTCTTCCTCGACCAGAAGTACAACCGGCTGGCGGTGGCAAAGCTGGCGCGGGGGCGGACGGTGCTGGACTGCTTTACCCACACCGGCTCCTTCGCCCTGAACGCCGCCAAGGGCGGCGCGAAGCGCGTGACGGCGGTGGACGTGTCGGAATTCGCGGTGCAGTGCGCGGCGGAGAACGCCCGGCGCAACGGGCTGGACGGCGTGATGGACTGCGTGTGCGCCAACGTGTTCGACCTGCTGCCGCAGCTGGCGGAGCAGCCCCGGACGTATGACTTCATCATTCTCGACCCCCCGGCGTTCACCAAGAGCCGCAAGACCATACACAACGCCATGACGGGGTATAAGGAGATCAATTACCGCGCCATGAAGCTGCTGCCCCGAGGCGGGTATCTGGCTACCTGCTCGTGCAGCCACTTCGCATCGGAGGAGCTGTTCGTGAAGATGCTGCGGGACGCCGCCCGGGACGCGGGCGTGCAGCTGCGGCAGATCGAGGCGCGGCAGCAGTGCGCCGACCACCCCATCCTGTGGGGCGTGGAGGAGACGAATTACCTGAAGTTTTTCATTTTTCAGGTGGTATAGCCGCCTGTTAAAAGGCCGCGCCTACGGGCGCGGGGGACGGATTCCCACGCCAGTGACATCGGTCACTGGCTCGGAATGACAGCGCGGCGCTGCCGCGCTGACGGGACGTCGGGGACGCCGTCCCCTACGGGCGGTTCGCCGTCATCCTCCGTAGGGCGGGACCCATGTGTCCCGCCGCGATTCGCGCGGTGCCTGTGATAAACGGCGGGCGGACAGAGTCGTCCGCTACGCATCCTGTCATTGCGAGGAGTACCCCAAGGGCACTTGCTTCGCGGCGCGAAGCGACGCGGCAATCCGTCCTCCCCTACCCAAAGGGACGGATTGCCGCGTCAGTGACACGGTCACCGGCTCGGAATGACAGCGCGGCGCTGCCGCGCTGACGGGACGTCGGGGACGCCGTCCCCTACGGGCGGTTCACCTCGCCCATCCGTAGGGCGGGACCCATGTGTCCCGCCGCGATTCGCGCGGTGCCTGCGGCGGGGCGATGTGGGCATCGCCCCTTACGGAATCGCACGGGTTTCGTGCAACGTGGGACGTCGGGGACGCCGTCCCCTACGAAATGACAAGGGAAGGAGGGATGCTCTCTGCGCACATTACAAGAAAAGCGCCTGTTTCTGCTGGACATGGACGGCACCCTCTATCTGGATGACCGGCTGTTTGACGGCGTGAAGGAATTTCTCGCCCGCATACGGGAAAGGGGCGGGCGGTATCTGTTCCTGACCAACAACTCCTCCCGCGGGGTGGAGGGCTATATGGAGAAGCTGGGCGGCATGGGCATACGGACGGAGCGGCGGGACTACCTGACCTCCGTGGACGCGGCCATTGACTGCCTGCGGCGGCGGTATCCGGGCAAGCGCTGCTATGTGCAGGGCACGCGATCGTTTTACGGCCAGCTGGCGGCGGCGGGCATACCCGTCACCTGCGACCGGGAGGACGGGGTGGACATTCTGCTCAGCGGCTTTGACCGGGAGCTGACGTTTCAGAAGCTGGAGGACGCCTGCATCCTGCTGGAGCGGGGCGCTGTGTGGCTGGCCACCAATCCGGACTGGGTGTGCCCCACATGGTACGGCTCCGTGCCGGACTGCGGCAGCGTGTGCGAGATGCTGACACGCGCCACGGGGCGGCGGCCGGAATTTCTGGGCAAGCCCCGCCCGGCCATGGTGCAGCTGGCGCTGGCGGAGACGGGCTTCCCGCCGGAGCAGGCGGTGCTCATCGGCGACCGGCTGTACACCGACATCGCCTGCGCGGTCAATGCGGGCATCGACAGCATATTCGTCCTGTCCGGCGAGGGAAAGCGGGAGGACATAGAGAGAGACAGCATCCACCCTACATGGGTGTATGACGATATCGGCGCGGTGCTCCGCGCATGGGAGGAAACGCCATGAAGCTCAACTACAAGCGCACCATTCTGGTCGGCTTTGCCTTTTTTCTGATCTGCGCCTTCTGGCAGGCCTACGACAACACCGTGCCCCTGATCCTTACCAACAAGTTCGGCATGAGCCAGACGTGGTCGGGCGTCATCATGGCGCTGGACAATGTGCTGGCGCTGTTCATGCTGCCGCTGTTCGGGCATCTGTCCGACAAGTGCACCAGCCCCAAGGGGCGGCGGACGCCCTTTATCGTGATAGGCACGCTGGTGGCCGCCTGTGCGCTGGTGGCGCTGTCCTTCGTGGACAACGCCCAGCTGCGGCACCTGAGGGACGTGTCCGCCATCGACGACCCGGCGGCGCTGTCCGTGATCTATGAGCGGCAGAAGGACGCCACGCTGCTGTCCCCCGGCGGTGAGAGCTTCATCCTGGGGCAGAAGTTCACGGAGGAGGAATTCACCGCCATCCGCAGCCAGACGGTGACGGAGGACGGCGAAGCCGTCACCGACCCGGCGTATACCAACTATGTCGTTCCGGCGCGGCAGGCCTGTGCAGAGGCTGTCACCCGCGCGCACCCGGCCACGGTGATCCTGTTCGTGGCGCTGCTGCTGATCATCCTGCTGTCCATGGCCACGTTCCGCTCGCCGGCGGTGGCGCTGATGCCGGACGTGACGCCCAAGCCCCTGCGGTCGAAGGCCAACGCCGTCATCAACCTGATGGGCAGCGCCGGAGGTATTATCGTGCTGGCGCTGGGCATGCTGTTCGCCACCGCGTCGGTACAGAACAGTCTGATGAGCTACACCGGCTATTTCGGCGTGATCGCGGCGCTGATGCTGGCGGCGCTGGTGGTGTTCATGCTGACGGTGCAGGAGCCGCGGTGGGCCAAGGAGATGCAGGAGCAGTCTGTGGCCGCCGGGCTGGAGGACGCGGAGGAGGCCGCCCACCCCACCGAGAGCCGGAAGCTCTCCGCCGATGAGGTCAAGAGCCTGCTTCTGATCCTGCTGAGCATCGTGCTGTGGTTCTTCGGCTACAACGCCGTCACCAGCAAGTACTCCGTGTACGCCAGCAACATCCTGCACAAGGACTACAACCTGACGCTGATCATCGCCCAGGCCGCCGCCATCGTCGCCTATCTGCCGGTGGGCTTCGTGGCCGGGAGGATCGGGCGGAAAAAGACCATACTGGCCGGTGTGGTGATGCTGACCGTGGCCTTCGGCGTGGCCGGGTTCCTGACGGCAGACAGCCCCTCGGCGCTGATGAACGCCATGTTCGCTCTGGCGGGCATCGCCTGGGCCACCATCAACGTCAACTCCTTCCCCATGGTGGTGGAGCTGGCCTCCGGCGGCGACGTGGGCAAGTACACCGGATTCTATTACACCGCGTCCATGGCGGCGCAGGTGGCCACGCCCATGGTGTCCGGCCTGCTGATGGATAAGTTCGGCATGCACGTGCTGTTTCCCTACGCCGCCGTGTTCACCGGGCTGGCCTTTGTGACCATGCTGTTCGTCAAGCACGGCGACAGCAGGGACATCCCGGCGGAGAAGGCCGGGGATACCGATATGACTGTGGAGGAGCTGACAAACGACTGATGAAAGCTGTTATTATCATTCTGATCGTACTTCTGGTACTGTTTTTGCTGTATATCCTGTGCCTGCGGTGCCGCCGGGGTAAGGCGGACTGGGCGCACCTCCGGAAATGGCGGTACGCCCACCGGGGGTTCCACGACAGGGAGAAGGGCGTACCGGAGAACTCTCTGGCCGCCTTCAAGCGGGCGGCGTCCAACGGCTTCGGCGCGGAGCTGGACGTACATCTGATGAAGGACGGGAAGCTGGCGGTTATCCACGACGCCTCCCTGCTGCGGACGGCGGGCGCGGACGTGTATATTGAGGATCTCACCGCCGGGGATCTGGAGAACTACCGGCTGGAGGGCACTGAGCAGCGCATCCCGCTGCTGGAGGAGGTGCTGCCGCTGTTCGTGGGACGCGCGCCGCTGATCGTGGAGCTGAAGGCCGAGCGGGGCAACGCCGCGGCGCTGGCGGCAGCCACCTGCGCGGTGCTGGACAAATACAAGGTGGACTGCTGCGTGGAGTCCTTTGACCCCCGGTGCCTGATGTGGCTGTGGCAGAACAGGCCGGACGTGATACGCGGACAGCTGAGCGAGAATTTTACCGCCCACGGCGACGCGCAGCATCTGCCCGGCGGCGTCCGGTGGATCCTGTCCAATCTGCTGCTGAACGTGCGGACGCGGCCGGATTTCATCGCCTACCGCTTCTCCGACAGGGACAATCTGTCCCTGCGGCTGTGCCGGAGCCTGTACGGTGTACAGGAGGCCAGCTGGACCATCCGCAGCAAGGCGGACATGGACGCGGCGGAGGCGGCCGGCAGCCTTGTCATCTTTGAAAATTTCGACCCCAGGGGGTAACGGACTATGCGAGTCATCACAGGGACTGCCAGAGGCAGAGTTCTGAAGGAGCTGGAGGGGCTGGAGACGCGCCCCACCACCGGCAAGGTAAAGGAGAGCCTGTTCTCCATTATCCAGTTTGACATCGAGGGACGGCGGGTGCTGGATCTGTTCGCCGGCACCGGGCAGCTGGGCATCGAGGCGCTGAGCCGCGGCGCGGCGGAGTGCGTGTTCATCGACCGGCGCGCCGACGCGGTGAAGCTGATCCAGGAAAATCTGGCGCTGTGCCGTCTGGCGGACAGAGCCAGAGTGCGGCAGGGCGACGCGCTGCCCTATCTGCGCAGCGGGGAGAAGTTTGACATCGTGTTTCTGGATCCGCCCTACGCCAGCGGACTTTTGCAGCAGGCGCTGACGGATATCGCAGCGTTTGACATTTGCCGTCCGCATGGTATAATTGTGGCGGAGAGCGCGGCGGACACCGTTCTGCCGGACATGCCCGCGCCCTATTCCCTCTATCGGGAGTACAAATACGGCAAGATCAAGCTGACGGTGTTCCATCGCGGCGGAAACGAGGATGCAGAATGAATATCGCCATCTATCCCGGCAGCTTCGACCCCATCACGCTGGGGCATCTGGATATCATCCGCCGCGCGGCGCGGTGCTTCGACAAGGTGTGCGTGTGCGTGATGGTCAACTGCCAGAAGAAGCAGCCCATGTTCACGCCGGAGCGGCGGCTGGAGCTGATCCGCCAGTCCGTGGCGGATGTGCCCAACGTGGAGGTGGAGAACTGGAGCGGCCTGCTGGCGGACTTCGCCCGCGAAAAGGGTGCGCACATTCTGGTAAAGGGCGTGCGCAACTGCGCCGACTGGGAGCTGGAAAACCAGATGGCGCGCATCAACGCCGGCATCTGCCCCGGGCTGGAGACGGTGCTGCTGCCCGCCAGTGCGGAGTATGAGCACTTCAGCTCCACCATGGTGCGGGAGATGATCCGCTACCATCAGCCACTGGAAAAGTATGTACCGGCGCCGGTCGCCGAGGAATTGACGCGGCAGCAGGGGTGAGCCTCCCGCCGCCGACAAAAAGAAAGGAACGGACTGCACCATGGAAGAGAAAGATGTACAGCGCCTTCTGGATATGCTCTATGGCATGATCGACGAGGCAAAAAGCGTGGCCTTCAGCTCTGACAAATGTATCATCGTCCGGGACGAGGCACTGGATCTGCTGGACGAGATCCGCGCCAAGCTGCCCCTGGAGCTGAAGAAGGCGCAGGAGCTGATCGCCGCCCGCAGCGAATATGTGGCCGGCGCAAAAAAAGAGGCGGAGAGCATGCTCCGTCAGGCGGAGCTGGACGCCCGCACCATCGTATCCGAGAGCGAGACGCTGCAGCTGGCGCGCCAGAAGAGCAGCGAGATCATCCGCCGCGCCGAGGATCGCAGCAAGGAGCTGTATCACGTGGCCAACACCTACACCGAGGACGCGCTGCGCCGCACGGAGGAGGCCATCCAGGCCGCGCTGACCGAGGTGCAGGAGTCCCGCGCCCGGTTCCGCGCCGCCAGCAAGGAGCAGATGCAGGCACAGCGCCAGCAGCTGAACAGCTCTGCTGTGGAAAAAGGCGGCGACAGCCAGCAGTAAACAGGCGGCGCTTTTCCACCGGAAGGGCGGCGCGGGCTGTATACTTTGTGGAAAATCTATAAAAACTGCGTAAATTTTTCTCCGATTTCCACAATGCAGCATTATATTGTACAGTTGCAGACCGGCAGACACAAAATCTTGTGTCTGCCGTTTTTTTGCGCCTTTTGCTCTGGAACAGGTGTTTCAAATCCGGTGGAAAAACCGGCGAAGCCTGTGGAAAACTCCGGCTTTGCGGCGGTTGGTAGACATAATTTGCGCTTGCATTTCCATTATGGATTATGTATACTAACCTCATTAGTGGTGAATTGTGGGGGCAATATCCACATTTGTGGTGAAGCAGCCCACGGTTTTCCGCCGGGGGACTATTTTTTTCGGAAGGAGGCGGCTCTATGACCGGTCAATATGCACACAGCATCGACGCCAAGGGGCGCCTCTTTATCCCCGCCGCCCTGCGCCGGGAGCTGGGGCAGACGTTCCATGTGACCATGGGACAGGATCACTGTCTGTCCGTCTACTCCGACGAGAGCTGGGCGGCCTTTATGGACAAGCTGAAGGCGCTGTCCTACAACGAGGTGAAGAAGCTCCGCGCGCTGTTTGCCTACGCCGCGGACTGCGAGCCGGACGCCCAGGGGCGCATCCTGCTGCCCGCCAAGCTGCGGGAGTATGCGGGGCTGACACGGGACGTGGTGGTCATCGGCAGCTTCGACCGGGCGGAGATCTGGGATGCCGGGCGCTGGGCAGCGCTGGAGAGCGAGGCCTTTGACTCCGGCGAGCTGGAGAGCGCCATGGCGGAAATGGGGCTGTGAGCCGTATGTGTGAAAAGGACTACGGCCATGTGCCGGTGCTGCTGCACGAATGCCTGGACGCACTGGCCATCCGGCCGGAGGGTATCTATGTGGACGGCACGCTGGGACGCGCCGGTCACTCGCTGGAGATCGTAAAGCGGCTGACCACCGGGCGGCTCATCGGCATCGACCGGGACGAGACGGCCATCGCCGCCGCGCAGGAGCGGCTGGCGGACTACGCGGACAGGGTCACGCTTGTCCACAGCAATTTCGACCGCATCGGCGACATTCTCGCCGAATTGCACATAGACGGGGCGGACGGCATGCTGTTCGACCTGGGTGTGTCGTCCCCGCAGCTGGACGATGCGGAGCGGGGCTTCAGCTATATGCACGACGCGCCGCTGGACATGCGGATGGATCGCTCCGCGTACCTCACCGCCCGCGAGGTGGTGAACGGCTGGAGCTACGAGGAGCTGCGGCGCATTCTGTTTGAGTACGGCGAGGAGCGCTACGCCCCCGCCATCGCAAGGCGCATCGTGCAGACGCGGGAGCAGCGCCCCATCGAGACGACGCTGGAGCTGGTGGAAGTCATCAAGTCCGCCATGCCCCCGGCAGCGCTGCGGGAAAAGCAGCACCCGGCCAAGCGGAGCTTTCAGGCCATACGCATCGCCGTCAACGGCGAGCTGGACGCGCTGCCGCCCATGCTGGTATCCGCCACGGAGCACCTGAACCCCGGCGGACGGCTGGCGGTGATCTCCTTCCACTCGCTGGAGGATCGCATCATCAAGAAAACCATGCAGGAGCTGGCCACCGGCTGCACCTGCCCGCCGGAGTTCCCGGTGTGCGTGTGCGGCAAGAAGCCCAAGCTGCGGCTGGTGAGCCGCAAGCCCATCGTCTCCGGCGAGGAGGAGCTGGCGCACAACCCCCGCGCCCGCAGTGCCAAGCTGCGCGTGGCGGAGAAGGTATAAGGGCACGCGGGACGCCGTATCCCCCTGCAAATAGTCCTGTAGGGCGGGACCCATGTGTCCCGCCGCCTGACGTACATGCAACGGCGGGGCACGCGGGCCCCGCCCTACAAAACCGCAAGCGGCTGCAACAAAGTATCCGCGGAATAGAACCGCATCCGGCGAGTTATTTTTCGCCGAGACGCGGCGCAGGTGCGCGGCCATACTTTGTGTATGGCAAGCGGCTGCAACAAAGTATCTGTGGAATAGAACCGCATCCGGCGAGTTATTTTTCGTCGAGACGCGGCGCAGACGCGCAGCCATACTTTGTGTATGGCAAGCGGCTGCAACAGAGTATCCGCGGAATAGAACCGCATCCGGCGAGTTATTTTTCGTCGAGACGCGGCGCAGGCGCGCAGCCATACTTTGTGTATGGCAAGCGGCTGCAACAAAGTATCGGCGGAAAAGAACCGCCGGAGGAAGGAAGTGAACGCGCCATGGCTGATAATAGCAAGCACTACCGCCGCAGCAGCACCTACGGCTCGCTGGCCTATGATCTGGACGCTCTGGCGCGGGAACGGCAGTTGGATGACGCCGGGAGACTTCCGGAAAGAAAACAGCGGTCGGCACAGCCGGAGATACAGACGGCGCAGCGGCGCAGGCCGGCGGCGCAGGCCGCGGTGCGTCCGTCGCCGGTGGTGGTGCTGGGGACGCTGGTGATCGTGGGCATGGTGATCGCGCTGATGCTGTGCTATGTGAAGCTGACGGGCATTTCCGACAATGTGTCGTCCATCAAGCGGGAAATCTCCGCGCTGGAGGAGCAGCACATCGCTTTGCTGACGGAATATGAGCGCACGTTCGATCTGGCTGCGGTGAAGGCGGCGGCAGAGGCGGCGGGCATGAGCAAGCCCAGCAGCGGGCAGATCCAGTATATCGACCTGTCGGGCGCCGACAGCGTGGAGGTGTACGCCGCAGGCGGCGCAGCGGCGCTGAACGGCTTCACGGCAAGGGTGGAGGACATCTGGGCGTACATACTGGAATATTTCCGCTGAGGGAAAGTATAGTAGTAACGCGGGGAGTAAGAAGGCGACTTCTTGCTCCTTGCTTGGTCTATAACGAGGAGGCACCCCATGGCAGCAAACCAGAACCCCAACCGAAAAAGCGAGAGCATCCGGCGTGCCAACCGGATCATCCAGACGCGCTCGTTCGTGCTGATGATCCTGATGGGCGTGGTGATGTTCGTGCTGCTGTTCTTCCGGCTGTTCGACCTGCAGATCGCCCGGCACGAGGAGCTGCAGAGCAAGGCGGTGAACCAGCAGACGCGGCGGACGGTGGTCACGGCCTCGCGGGGCACCATCTACGACACCGCAGGCAACATTCTGGCTATATCCTCCAGCGCGGAGACGATCATCCTGTCCCCGCTGGAGATCAACAACGCGCTGAATGACACCGAGAATCCCGTAACGTGGACGAAGGACTCGCTGGCGGCGGGACTGGCGGAGATACTGGGCAAGGACGCCGCGTCCATCCGCAAGCGGATGGACAATGTGAAATCCCAGTATGAGCTGATCCAGCTGCGGGCGGACGAGGAGGTGGCCGCCAAGGTACGCGCCTATGTGGAGGAGAACAAGATCAGCGGCGTGCATCTGGTGGCGGACACCAAGCGGTACTATCCCTACGGCTCGCTGGCGGCGCAGGTCATCGGCTTTGTGGGCGACGACAACACCGGCCTGTACGGGCTGGAGGCCTATTACGAGGAGGAGCTGGAGGGGCAGAGCGGTCTGGTGATCTCCGCCAAGGATCAGGCGGAGAACGACATGCTGTATACCTACGAGCAGTATTTCGCCGCCAAGAATGGCAGCGACCTGACGCTGACGCTGGACACCACCATCCAGTACTATCTGGAAAAGGGTCTGGAGGCCATGACGGATAAGTTTTCCGCAGCCAACGGCGCCAGCGGCATCGTTATGAACGCCAAGACCGGCGGCATCATGGCTATGGCCTCCTATCCCAACTACGACCTGAACGACTTTCTGACGGTCAGCGACCAGACGCTGCAGGAGCGCATCGAGCGCGGCGAGAGCACGCTGGCGGAGATGCAGCTGCTGCAGTGGCGCAACAAGGCGCTGAACGATACCTACGAGCCGGGCTCCACCTTCAAGATCCTGACGCTGTCGGCAGCGCTGGAGGAGGGCGTGGTGGATAAGGCCACCACCGTCAACTGCGGCGGCAGCGTGAATATCTCCGGCTACACCATCCACTGCTCCAACAAGAACGGCCACGGCTTACAGACGCTGGTGCAGTCGGTGGGGAATTCCTGCAACCCGGCGTTCATCAACTACGGGCTGCGCATCGGCAACGAGAAATTCTATGAATACATGCGCTCCTTCGGGCTGATGAACACCACGGGCATCGATCTGGGCGGCGAGGCCGTGGGCGTGTTCGCCGCGGACAGCAGCTTCACCCAGCTGGATCTGGCCTGCTACGCCTTCGGCCAGAACTTCACCGTGACACCGCTGACGCTGATCTCGGCACAGGCGGCCTGCGTCAACGGCGGGTATCTGCACACGCCGTATCTGGTGGAACGCATCACCGACAGCGACGGCAACGTGACCTATCGCCACGACAGCACCCCGGTGCGGCAGGTCATCAGCGAGCAGACCTCCGCCACCGTGCGGGAATGTCTGGAATACGTGGTAGCCAGCGGCACCGGCAAGAACGGGCAGGTGGCCGGCTATCGCATCGGCGGCAAGACCGGCACGGCCGATAAGGGGCAGACCGGCGACGTGGTGGTGTCCTTCCTGTGCTTTGCGCCGGCGGACGACCCGCAGGTCATCATGCTCATCACCATGGACACCCCCTCCCGCGCCACCGGCACCTATGTGTCCGGCGGCAACATGGTGGCGCCCACCGCCAGCACCGTTATGGCGGAGATCCTGCCCTATCTGGGCATAGAGCCCAGCTACTCCGCCGAGGAGCTGCTGGGCATGGACACCACGGTGCCCAACGTCATCGGCAGCACCGTGGAGCAGGCCAAGGAGAAGCTGAAGGAGCGGGCGCTGAGCTATAAGATCGTGGGCGACGGCGATACCATCACCGACCAGACCCCCGCCGGCGGCGCGATCATCCCCGGCAAGTCCACGGTGATCCTGTACGCCTCCGCCGCCAAGCCCACGGACAAGTGCGTGGTGCCCCATCTGCTGGGCAAGACGCCCTCGGAGGCCAACACCGCCGCCACCGCCGCCGGGCTGCTGATCCGGTTCTCCGGCACCACCGGCAGCGAGTCCAGCGCCATCCGCGTGCTGAGCCAGTCCATCGACGAGGGCACGGAGGTGGACGCCGGTACGGTCATCACCGTGCAGCTGGGCGATACGTCCGTGACCGACTGACCACACATTTTGCCCTTAAGAGGGCACACGGTTCCCTTTTCTGCGCGGTTTTTCTGTGGTACAATAGATAGCCGAAATCGACTGTAAAGGAGTGCATCCCCCATGACATTGAAGGAGCTGCTGGCCGGGCTGGACATTCTGTCCTCCAGCGCCGACCTGAATACAGACGTACACGAGGTACAGTACGACTCCCGGCTGGTGGAGCCGGGCGACCTGTTCATCGCCGTGCCCGGCGCGGCGGCGGACGGTCACAGATTCATCCCCATGGCGCGGGAGAAGGGCGCCGCCTGCGTGCTGTGCGAAAAGATACCGGAGGGGGACGTCCCCTTCGTGCAGGTGGCCGACACCCGCCGGGCGCTGGCGGTGGTGGGCGGCAACCGCTTTGACCATCCTGCCAGGGAGCTGACCATGATCGGCATCACCGGCACCAGCGGCAAGACCACCAGCACCTACCTCATCAAGAGCATTCTGGAGCAGAAGGCCGGGGCCAAAGTGGGGCTGATCGGCACCATCCAGAATATGATCGGCGACCGGGCGCTCCACACGGAGCGCACCACGCCGGAGTCCTTCGAGCTGCAGCGGCTGCTGCGGGAGATGTCCGACGCGGGCTGTACCCATGTGGTGATGGAGGTGTCCTCCCACGCGCTGGTGCTGGATCGGGTATACGGCATCCGGTTCGCCGTGGGCGTCTTTACCAACCTCAGCCAGGATCATCTGGACTTTCACAAGACCATGGAGGAATACTGCGACGCCAAGGCGCTGCTGATGCGCCAGTGCGACGTGGGCATCTACAACGCCGACGACCGGTGGGCGGCGCGGCTGATGGAGCACGCCGACTGCCCCCGCCGGTTCTCCTACGCCGTGAACGCCAAGGCCGATCTGGTGGCCAAAAACGTGGCGCTGCACGCTGGAAGCGTGGACTTTGACGCGGAGGCCGACACGGAGTGGAGCCACGTCCATGTGGGCATACCGGCGCTGTTCACCGTTTATAATACGCTGGACGCCATGGCCTGCTGCTGGAATCTGGGCGTGCCCCTGACTGAGTGCGCCGACGCGCTGGCTAAGAACCACGGCGTGAAGGGGCGGATGGAGATCATCCCCACGCCGGGCATGGACTTCACGGTGCTCAACGACTACGCCCACAAGCCCGACGCGCTGGAAAAGGTGCTCCGCTCCGCCAAGGAATTCGCCAAGGGGCGGGTGGTGGTGCTGTTCGGCTGCGGCGGCGACCGGGATAAGACGAAGCGCCCCGTGATGGGCGAGATCGCCGGGCGGCTGGCGGACTTCGTCATCGTCACCAGCGACAACCCCCGCACGGAGAAGCCGGAGGCCATCATCGACGACATTCTGGTGGGGCTGCGCGGCTGCGACACGCCCCATGTGACCATCCCCGACCGGGTGGCCGCCATCCACTACGCCATGGACAACGCCCAGAGCGGCGACGTGATCGTGCTGGCGGGCAAGGGGCACGAGGATTATCAGGAGATCGACCACAAGCACTACCCCATGGATGAGCGGGTCATCGTGGCCGAGCATCTGAGGGATATGCGGAAATAAAGAAAAGACCTCCGCCCGGGCGGAGGGAAGGAGCAAGCTGTTATGGGAATTATGGAGATCGTGCTGCCCACCGTGGTATGCTTTGCCATCACTGCCGTGGTGGGCAGGCTGCTGATACCGGCGCTGCGGCGGCTGAAGGCGGGGCAGGCCATCAAGGAGATCGGCCCCTCGTGGCACATGACCAAACAGGGCACCCCCACCATGGGCGGCCTGATGTTCATCATCGGCATCGGCATCACCATTCTGGTGCTGGGGTGGAGGAACATGCTGGCCGGTGACTTCAGCCACCTGTATGTGTACGTTTTCTCGCTGGTGTTCGGCGCCATCGGGTTTATCGACGACTATCAGAAGGTGAAGCACCACCGGAACACCGGCCTGACCGCGCCGCAGAAGTTCATTTTGCAGCTGGCGGCGGCGGTGGCGTTCCTGTGCCTGATGCGGTACGAGGGCATGCTGAGCCCCAACCTGTATATCCCCTTCTGGAACACCCACATCGTGCTGCCGTGGATCGTGTATCTGATCTTCGCGGCCTTCGTCATCGTGGGCACTGTCAACGCGGTGAACATCACCGACGGGCTGGACGGACTGAGCAGCAGCGTAACGCTGCCGGTGGCCGTGTTCTTCACCGCCGTGGCGGTGATCTGGGCGGGCTATGCCCAGCTGGGCACCTTCTCCGCGGCGCTGGTGGGCGGCCTGTGCGGATTCCTGCTGTACAACCACTACCCCGCCAAGGTGTTCATGGGCGACACCGGCTCCCTGTTTCTGGGCGGCGCGGTGGCGGCGCTGGCCTTCGCCTACGACATGCCGCTGGTGCTGATACTGGTGGGCATCGTGTATATCTGCGAGACGCTCAGCGACATCATCCAGGTGGGCTATTTCAAGCTGACCCACGGCAAGCGCATCTTCAAGATGGCGCCGCTGCACCATCACTTTGAGATGTGCGGCTGGAAGGAGACGAAGGTGGTGGCGGTGTTCACCGCCGTCAGCACCGTGTTCTGCGTCATCGCCTTCTTTGCGGTGCGGTACCGCTTTACCTTCTAACGTTTCTCCGGCACTCTCAGGAAAGGAGGGATACCATGACCCGAGCGGAACAGCAGGCGCGCAAGGCGCAGCAGGAACGGATGCGCCAGGTGGAGCGCAGACATAAGGAAGCCGCCCGCGGGCAGATGGATCTCCCCTTCCTGATCCTGACGCTGCTGCTGACGGCTATCGGCCTTATCATGCTGTTCTCCGCCAGCTTTCCCCGCGCCTATTACGACACCGGCGACGGCACCTACTACTTCAAGCGGCAGGCCATCTTCGCGGTCATCGGTCTTGTGGCCATGTTCGTGGTCAGCAAGATCAACTACCAGCGCTGGCGCGGCGCGGGGCGGCTGCTGGTGGGGCTGGCGCTGTTTCTGCTGATACTGGTCATCATCCCCCACAACCCGCTGGCCATCACCTCCAACAACGCCACCCGGTGGCTGGGCATCCGGGGCGTGTTCCAGTTCCAGCCCTCGGAGATCGCCAAGTTAGCGGTCATCGTCTACTTCTCTGACACCATTTCGAAAAAGCGGGAGAAGATGCTGACGTGGCGGCAGGGCATACTGCCCTATGTGGCGCTGCTGGCGGTCATCGGCGTGCTGATGATGCTGGAGCCTCACCTGTCGGGCACCGTTCTGATCTTCGCCACCGGCGCGGTGCTGATGATCGTGGGCGGCATACAGGGCTGGCTGGTGGCGGTGGGCGTCACCGGCGTCAGCGCACTGGGCTTTCTGTTCGTGAAGCTGGCGGAGGCCGGCGTCATCCGATACGGCGCGGCGCGCATCGAGATGTGGCACAACCCGTGGGAGGACTACTACGGTGACGGCTATCAGCTGGCGCAGAGCCTGATCACCATCGGCTCCGGCGGCCTGCTGGGCGTGGGACTGGGCCGGGGACGGCAGAAGTTCCTGTACCTGCCGGAGCAGTACAACGACTTCATTTTTTCCGTGGTATGCGAGGAGCTGGGGCTGATCGGCGCGTGCGTTATCATGCTGATCTTCTCCATGCTGATCCTCCGGGGCTTCTGGATCGCCCTCCATGCCCGCGACCGCTTCGGCGCGCTGCTGGTGGTGGGTGTGATGACCCATCTGGCCTTGCAGACATTTTTGAACATCGCCGTGGTGTCCGGCTTCGTGCCCACCACGGGCATCTCCCTCCCCTTCTTCAGCTACGGCGGCACGGCACTGTGCCTGCAGCTGGTGGAGATGGGCATCGTGCTGAGCGTATCGCGGCAGATGCCCGCGGCACGGGCGGGATAAAAGCGCAGAATCCGACAACAAATCGTAATATTTGACAGATAGAATACAGAACGTATCGAATTTTTAGGTATAAGCCGCCCAAGGCGGCTGGCAGGAGCAACCGTATGAGAGTGATATTTACCTGCGGCGGCACCGCAGGACATGTGAATCCGGCGCTGGCGCTGGCGGGCTATATGCGGGAAAAGGATCCGGACACCGCCGTGCTGTTCGTGGGCACGCCCACGGGCATGGAGCGGGAGCTGGTGGCCAAGGCAGGGTACGACTACGCCGCGGTGGAGGTCAGCAGCTTCCAGCGGAAGCTGAACGCCGAGGGCATCCGCCACAACCTGCACACCCTGCGGGTGCTGGCCTCCTCCGGGCGGCAGGCACGCGCCATCCTGCGGGATTTCAAGCCCGATCTGGTGGTGGGCACCGGCGGCTACGCCAGCTATCCCATGGTGAAGGCGGCGGCTAAGGCGCACATCCCCACCGCCGTACACGAGAGCAACATGGTGCCCGGTCTGACCACGAAGATGCTGGAGGAGTACGCCGGCGTCATCATGGTGGGCTTTGAGGACTGCCGCCAGCACTACCGGCACCCGGAGCGCATCGCCGTCACAGGTACGCCGGTGCGGGGCGATTTCTTCCGGCTGAGCCGGGAGGAGGCGCGGAAAAAGCTGGGCTTTGACGACGACGCGCCCCTTGTGGTATCCTTTTGGGGAAGTCTGGGCGCCAGCCACATGAACGAGGCCATGGTGGACTTCTTCCGCCGGGAGGACGCGGAGGGCTACCCCTTCCGCCACATCCACGCGGCGGGCAAGGGCAGCTGGCCGGTCATGGAGCAGAAGCTGCGGGAGCTGGGTCTGCCCCGCTCCCCGCGTCTGGACGTGCGGCAGTACATCTACGACATGGACGTGGTGATGGCGGCGGCGGACGTGGTGCTGTGCCGCGCCGGCGCCTCTACCATCAGCGAGCTGACGGCGCTGGGCAAGCCCACGGTGATGGTGCCGTCCCCCTATGTGACCAACAATCATCAGGAGAAGAACGCACGGCTGCTGGAGACTCACGGCGGCGCCGTGGTCATCACGGAGCCGGAGGCCACCGGCGGCGGGCTGTACGACGCCGTGAGCGCCATTCTCTCCGACAGCGAAAAGCGCTCCTCCATGGCGCGAGCCATGAAGGAGCTGGGTATCCCCGACGCCACGGAGCGCATCTATGACACGGTCATGGCGCTGGTGAAGTAGGGCAGGCACCTCCCTCCCCTGTTCCCACATACAATGGCATAGCTGTTGGATACGGGAAAGGGAGGGCATATATGGGTATCATCACCATACAGGGCGGCACGCCGCTGCGGGGCGAAACGGTCATACAGGGCGCGAAGAACAGTGCGCTGCCCATTCTGGCCGCGTCGCTGCTGAGCGGGGACGTGTGCCGCATCGAGGGCTGTCCGCACCTGAGCGATGTGGACTCGGCGGCGGACATCCTGCGGTATCTGGGCTGCACCGTGGTCTGGGAGGACGACGACCTGCTGGTGGACAGCCGCACCCTGACGCGGTGCGACATTCCCCAGTCGCTGATGCGGCGGATGCGCTCATCGGTGATCTTTTTAGGGGCGATACTGGCGCGGTGCGGCTGGGCGGAGCTGAGCTATCCCGGCGGCTGTGAGCTGGGGCCCCGCCCCATCGACCTGCACCTGTCGGCGCTGCGGGCGCTGGGCGCGGACATCTCCGATGCCGGAGGCACCCTGCGGTGCCGGGCGGCGCATCTGCGGGGCTGCCAGATCGTGCTGGCCACGCCCAGCGTGGGCGCCACGGAAAACGCCATGCTGGCCGCCTGCGGCGCAGAGGGCGACACGGTGATCTGCAACGCGGCGCGGGAGCCGGAGATCGCCGACCTGCAGGAGTTTCTGTGCGCCATGGGTGCGCAGGTGCGGGGCGCAGGCGGCTCGGTCATCACCGTATCGCCGGGGCGCACGCTCCACGGCTGCGCCCACCGGGTAATACCCGACCGGATCGTGACGGCCACCTATCTCTGCGCGGCGGCGGCCGCAGGCGGCGATATCACCCTGCGGAACACGGAGCACCGGCAGCTGGCGGCGGTGACGACGGCGCTGCGGCAGGCCGGGTGCCGGGTGGACTGCGGCGCGGACTACATACGCCTGACACGGACAGAGCCGCTGCGGGCGGTGCCGCCGGTGCAGACCACGCCCTATCCGGGCTTTCCCACGGACTGTCAGGCCATCTTCATGGCCGCCCTGCTGCAAAGCCGGGGCACCACCGTGTTCGTGGAGAATATTTTTCAGAGCCGCTACCGCCATGTGCCGGAGCTGATCCGCATGGGCGCGGATATCCGCACGGAGGGGCGCGTGGCGGTGGTGTGCGGCGTGGAGCGTCTCCACGGCGCGGAGGTGGTGGCCACCGACCTGCGGGGCGGAGCCGCACTGGTAACGGCGGGGCTGGCCGCAGAGGGCATCACCACCGTGCAGGGCATGGGGCACATCCACCGGGGCTATGAGGAGCTGCCCGCCCACTTGCGGGCGCTGGGCGCACACATTACAGAGGAAAACTGACAGCAAAGCAGCGGAGGAGTCGGAACGATGGCAAGGCGTAAACGGTACAACCACAAGCGGCGGAGAGGGAGCCTGAGCTTCCTCTACAAGCTGCTGGCCTTTGTACTGATCTGCACCGCCATCGCTCTGGCTCTGACGCTGTTTTTCCGTATACGCACCATCGACGTCAGCGGCAGCCAGCGCTACTCCGCCCAGGAGATCATCGACGCGGCGGAGGTGCAGGTGGGGGACAACATGTTCCTGATGAACAAGTACCGGGCAGCGGAGCGCATCCGCGCCGCGCTGCCCTATATCGAGACGGTGCAGTTCCGCCGGGATATGCCGGACGGTCTGCGCATCATCGTTACCGAGTGTACCGACCCGGCGGCCATCGTGCAGGACGGCAAGGCCTATCTGCTGTGCGACACGGGAACCATCGTGGACGACGTGGCGGCCAGCGCAGCCAAAAAGCGGATACAGGTCAAGGGTCTTACGCTGGTGGAGCCGGTGGTGGGACAGCCCGCACAGGCGGCGGAGGGACAGGAGCTGGCGCTGACGCAGCTGCTGGCGCTGATGCAGGCGCTGGACGAGCGCGGCATGGGCGGCGACGTGACGCTGATCGACATGAGCGACCCGGCGCAGCTGACGCTGGGCTATCTGGGGCGGTTCAACGTGTATTTCCCCTGGGACGCGGACTACGGCTACAAGCTGGACTATCTGCTGGCGGTGGTGGAAAAGCTGGAGGCCAACGAAAAGGGCGTCATCAACATGATGCAGGAGGGCAAGGCGCGATTCATCCCGGAATGACGGAGTCGAAAAGTTTTTTCGCAAATTAAGTGCTTTCACTTGACGCTTGCGCTGATTCGTAATACAATACAATATATGGCACTTTGGCGGGGATTATTCCCCATTTTCATACAAATTATGGCAGGAGGAGCAGACATGGCTTTTGGATTGGAGACAGGCCCGGAAAATGTTGTCAGCATCAAGGTCGTGGGCGTGGGCGGCGGCGGCAACAATGTGGTCAACCGCATGGTACGCAGCGGCGCGCAGGGCGTGGATTTTGTGGCCGTGAATACGGACAAGCAGGCGCTGAATGCTTCCAGCGCTACCTATAAAATTCAGATCGGCGAGAAGCTCACCGGCGGCAAGGGCGCAGGCTCCAACCCCGACGTGGGACGCAAGGCGGCCGAGGAGAGCCGCAACCAGATGGCCAAGGCGCTGGAGAACACCGACATGGTGTTCATCACCGCGGGCATGGGCGGCGGCACCGGCACCGGCGCAGCCCCTGTGGTAGCGGAGATCGCGCGGGAGGCCGGTATCCTCACCGTGGGTGTGGTGACGAAGCCCTTCGGCTTTGAAGGCCGCCGCCGCATGACCCAGGCGGAGCAGGGCATCGAGGAGCTGCGCAGCAAGGTGGATTCCCTTGTCATCATCCCCAACGAGCGCCTGAAATACGCCACCGACCAGAAGATCACCTTTGCCAACGCCTTCGAGATCGCGGACGACGTGCTGCGCCAGGCGGTGCAGTCCATCTCCGACCTGATCCGCGACACCGGGTTCATCAACCTGGACTTTGCGGACGTGACGGCCATCATGAAGGACGCCGGCCTTGCCCACATGGGCGTCGGCCGCGCCGCCGGCAAGGGCAAGGCCGAGGAAGCGGCGCGCATGGCCATCTCCTCCCCCCTGCTGGAAACGTCCATCAACGGTGCGCGGGGCGTGCTGATCAACGTCACCGGCTCCATGGACATCGGTCTGGAGGAGGTGGAGCAGGCCGCCACGCTGGTGCAGCAGGCGGTGCATCCCGACGCGCTGACCATTTTCGGCGCCGCCTTCGACGAGACGCTGGACGACGAGATCCGCGTCACCGTCATCGCCACGGGCTTCGACGAGGCGCAGCAGGCGGCCAACGCCGCCGCCGCGACCCAGCCGGCGCAGGCCGCCGCCAACGGCGCACCCCAGCCGCTGGACGAGGTCAAGGGCGAGCAGGGGCAGGATGAGATGGACAAGTCCTTTGACGAGATCCTGCGGATATTCAATAAGGATAAGTTCTGAGATATAAAAACAGCCGCACACCGAGGTGTGCGGCTGCTTGCTCTGTTGAAAATCCTGTCGCGGAGAAATCGCAAAAAAACTGTGACATCGGAGGTGCAGCGGGTGCCCTCATTCAATTCGTATCCGTATCTATAACGGCTATGACAGGGAAAACTTTATTTTTTCACTGTACTCTTGACGGGTCGCGGTTTAAACCAGTCACCGTCCAAAAGGTAGATATTTTCTACTCTGCTTGCCAAAATCACGGCATATGCCGTCAGGCTTTTGGATAACCAAAGGAGAGCGTGTATGTGGAATGAAATCAAAAGCGAAAAAGATTTAAAAAGTTTTATGGATACCGTGTGTGGTTTTCACGACAGTTGTATAAAAGAAATCAAATACATCAGCGGTGCATATGTAGATGAAACACTAAGTATGCTTCCAATCAATACACAAAGAACATTGAGTGTGATTATTCAGCGGCAGTTTGAAAACCCCTCCGTGGTTGAAATGCAGTTTGTGGGACTAAAGTATTTAAGACTATTCCCCATTGACGAAGACTACACCTGTGAAATACTCGATACAACTATGATTTTAAAGAAAGATTGCATTTATTGGTGTGATTGCGGTGGGTTATCTGCAACGGATATAGAAAATTATACAGGAACCGCAATATGTGCATCAAAAGTTCGGTGGAGAGCGGCGGATGAATATATTGGTTCAGATGAAATATATGCGGCAATCTAGCCAGCAGGTGTGAGCCCTTCCCTTAGGAGATATACAGAAAGATATCGAACGTTTTGCCCAAATTCTCGATGGCTTCCAATAATATCTTTAATACCGACAAGTACAGCTTATTTGCAACAAGACGGCCATACGGCCGTCTTGCAGCGTGTCGATAAACCCACGCCCCTGTCATTCCGAACCAGTGACCGATGTCACTGGTGTGGGAATCCGTAACCTTTTAGCTGGGAATCTGCGGAAAAGTGCAGGAATTATGCGTTTTGGAAACGGATTGCCACGCCAGTCTGTACCCCAAGGGCACTTGCTTCGCGGCGCGGACTGGCTCGCATTGACAGGCTTTTTTGACAGACTGAGCCTCCCCCGGACGGGGGAGGCTTTTTGCATCACCATTGCGCAAGGTCAACGGGAACGGCGACCTCTTTATCAAATCCAGAGAATATCAGAGAGGTGTCCCCCGTGAGATCCTCCAGCACCGACAGGTCATAGGTGCACACGAATACATGCTCATCGACGGCAGCGCTGACATCATAGGGGTAGTTCCAGTCCTCAAATCCGTCATCTCCCACTATTACCAGGTAAGGGAACGTTTGATACGTGTCACCCTCTACCACATAGACGGTGAGGATATCCTCCTCCCAGTCCGCTTTGAGACTCGCCACGGCGAAGGCAGAATCCTCCAGATAGAAGCTCGCTCCTATCTCCGCATACTCCCGCACTGTGGACTCGATCTCCTCGGCGGGTGCTTCCTGCTCCCAGCCGTAGTTGGGCGTCAGCTCCTCCTTGCCGCCGATGAGGCTGCCAAAATTCAAAGCAGTGTACCGCGGCAGGTTGATGGCCATGATGACGATGACCACGGCGATCACCGCGCCTATTACCCCCTTTTTCGGCACATGCTGCCGGATGTAGGGCTTGGGGCGGCGGGTCTGCTCCTCGTAGCAGACCTTCTCCTCATAGCACTCCTTCTCCTGCCCGGCGTAGTGGACAGTGCCCTCCGCGTCCACCCACTCCTGCCGGGGCGGACGGTTATAGGCGCCGCACTTGGGGCAGAAGCCCTCCTTGCGATAGTCGTATGTTTTGCCGCAGGCCTTGCAGCGGATGGATGCCATACGCACTCCTCCCTTCCGGTGTCCTTGCCGCCATTATACAGGACGCGGCGCGGATTGTCCATCAACTTCCGGTTGCGGCGGCAAAAAACCACGGAAACTTGAAGTTGCGCTGCAAAATCGCCCGTATGCCAGCAGGCATACGGACGTTCGCTTATTCCACAAGGCCGTACTTGACCTTGATCCTGTCCAGCTTTTCCAGCATCGGCTCCGCCAGCACCCACAGGAAGAACACCGTGGCCGCCGCGTGGACACAGTCCACCGGGAAGCCGGTGACGTAATAGGCGGCGATGACCCTCCACTCCAGCGTCCGGGCGTAGAGCAGCGCCGACACCGGGTTCATGATGCCGCCGTAGATCACCACGGCGGCGATGGCGCCGAACACGCACAGGGCGGCGCGGCTGCGGCGCAGCCATCCCCGGCGGAACAGCACGCCCGCCAGAAAGCCGATGATGCCCATGGCAAACATCTGGAACGGCGTCCACGGCCCCTGGGAGAACAGCACGTTGCTGGCCAGCATGGTCACAGCGCCCACCAGAAAACCCGTCTCGCCGCCCAGCGCCACGCCGGAGATAATGGTCAGCGCCAGCACCGGCTTGAACTGGGGCAGCATGAAGAACGCCGCCCGGCCCGCCACGCCCAGCGCGCACAGGGTAGCCACCAGCACCAGCTCCCGCGCCTGAGGGCGGCGTCCCTCGAACACAAGGAAGAAGGGCGCCATACATTCCAGCAGCACCGCGAAGGCCACCGGGTAATACCCCGTGTTCCCCAGCCACCGGAAGCCCAGATACAGCGTGGCCGGGATACACAGCAGGATCAGCAGCGCCGCCGCACGGGTACGCTTGGACAGCCGCCGCCTCTGCATCGGCGTGGGAGGCATGGTCAAAGGCCGGGAACGCCGCCCCACGGCGGCGATGCAGCCGAACAGCAGGGCGATGAACAGGCCGTACAGTGCCAGCGTCCGCCACCCCTCCTGTGAAAGAGCGCCGCCTCCCACCAGCCGGGTCAGGTCGGTGTTTTGGGCGGCATGCCAGAAGATGGCCAGCGCCCCGCCGCCGCACAGGACGGCGGCCGCCTTCCGCCACCACGGAAGCTTTTTCGGCTTCCACGCGGCGGACTCCTCCGCCGCCGGCGGCAGAGGCTGATAGGCCGTCTCCGGCTCCGGCTGAGGCGGCACAGCGCCGCCGATAACGGTCATCACGTCCTCCGGCGTCACCGCCTCGGGGCACAGCGTCCGCGCCATGCGGTTGGCGGAGGTGGTATAAAAGCTGTTGCCGGAGAAGAACGACCGCGGCGTGCCGGAGGTGACGATGCTGCCGTCGAAGAACAGGGCGCAGCGGTGGGCGTATTGGGCGCAGAAGGCCACGTCGTGGCTGACCATCAGCACGGACACGCCGCTCGCCGTCAGCGCCGACAGGATGGCGGCAAAGCTCTGCTTGAAGGCGGCGTCCAGCCCCTTGGTGGGCTCGTCCAGCAGCAGGATATCCGGCCGGTGCAGCAGCACCTTGGCCAGCGCCGCCCGCTGCTGCTCGCCGCCGGACAGGTCGTAGGGGTGGTGATCCAGCAGCTCCGTCAGGCGGCACAGCGCCACCGCCTGCTCCATGCGGCGCTGCCGCTCCTCCGGAGCCACAACCGTGCCGTCGAAGGATTCATACAGATCCTGCCGGACGGTGTTTTTCACGAACAGGCACCGGGGATCCTGCGGCAGCACGCCCAGCCGCCCGGTGTGGGACACCTCGCCCCGCTGGGGCGTCAGCGCTCCGGACAGCAGACCCAGCGTGGTGGATTTGCCCGCGCCGTTGCCGCCCAGCAGCGCCAGCAGCTCGCCCCGGCGCAATTGGATATCCAGTCCCCGCACCACGTCCTCCGTTTGGCCGTCGTACCGGAACCACAGACCCTCGCCGGTGAGCACCGGCTCCCCGGCGGGATAGGCCGGCTCCGGCGGCAGCGGGCGCAGCGGATGCGACCCGCACCAGTCCGTCAGGAAGTCCCGCCCCTCCCGCACGGTGATGGGGCAGGACGCGTCCGCGTCCACAGATGCCCAGATGCGCACGGCGGCGGGCATGGCCAGAAACATGTCGTGCCCCTGCCCGCGCAGGGCGCGGCACACCTCCTCCGGCGCACCGGCGCACAGCAGCCGCCCGCCATCCAGCACGGCGGCGTGGGTGGCCAGAGGCAGCGCCTCCTCCAGCCGGTGCTCCGTCAGCAGCACGGTAACGCCCAGCTCCCGGTTCAGCCGCCCCACCGTCTGCAAAAAGTCGGCGGCGGCGATGGGATCCAGCTGGCTGGTGGGCTCGTCCAGTATCAGCAGCCGCGGCTGCATCACCATCACGGAGGCCAGCGCCAGCAGCTGCTTCTGTCCGCCGGACAGCTCGTCCACCCGCCGGTGGAACCAGTCCTGTATGCCGAAGAACGACGCCATCTCCGCCACCCGGCGGCGGATGGCGGGCGTGTCATAGCCCAGGCTCTCCAGCCCGAAGGCCAGCTCGTGCCACACCTTGTCGGTGACGGTCTGCTCCTCCGGGGATTGCAGCACAAAGCCGATGTCCGCCGCCTGGCGGCGGGGCGGCAGCTGCTCCAGCGGCTGCCCATCGAACCACGCGCAGCCCTGCACCGCCCCGTGGGGGCGCAGGGACGGCTTCAGCTGCCGCAGGAGGGTGGTCTTGCCGCAGCCGGAGGTGCCGCACAGCACCCAGAATTCCCCGTCCCGGATGGTCAGCTCCACGTCCGACAGCGCCGGGCGCGTCTGCTGCGGATAGGTGAAGCCATAATGCTCCAACCGCACCAGCTCAGGCATGATGATCCCCTCCCTTCCGTGTGAGATACAGCCGGCGGGACGTACCGTCCACCAGCGCCGGCGTGAAGCATAGTAATCCGTATACCGCGAAAAAGCTGACGGTCAGCGGCGTCACCGCCCCGGCGGACAGCAGCGGATAGTACTGAAAGGCCAGTCCTCCCGCCAGAGCGCCGCCCAGCAGATACAGCCCGCAGAACCCCAGCCACAGCAGCATGGCCGCGTCCCGCCGGTCAAGGCGGTACAGGGCGAAGGCGGTGCGCCCCGGCAGGCCGTAGCCCCGGCCGCGCATACTGTCGGCGGCGATCAGGCCGCTCTCCAGACTCCATGTGACCACGATGGAGAACACCCTCATGGCCTCCCGCAGCCGCCGGCGCACAGAGCCGCGCCCAGCATCCCGCCCCAGCCGGCGCTGCGCCTGCGCCACCGTCCGCAGCCGCCGGGTAAACTGCGGCACAAACCGCAGCGTCATACTCAGCAGCAGCGACAGCGCCGGGATGATCCGCCCGAACAGATACACCACCTTGTCGGAGGTGATCACGTCCGTGACGCACACGAACCACAGCACCACGGCGGCCAGCAGCACGCCGGAGGCACAGCCGTAGAGGATACTCTCCAGCGTCAGCGGATTGCCGGAGGGAAAATACGTCAGGATGGTGGCTCCCTGATGGACAAAGGCCGGGTTCACCAGCGCCGCCAGCAGCGCCATGGGCAGCAGCCAGACGATCCGCTGCCGCAGGCCGCGCCCGCCCACCAGCTGCGCGGCGCAGCAGCCCGCGCCCAGCAGCGACAGAGCAAGGCACAGCGGGTGCATGAAAAACATGGCGCAGGCGATGACCAGCGCGAAATAGCTGAAGCTCACCGCCGGATGGCAGCCGCGCAGCAGTCTGTCCACGGTCATCGCCTCCTTTCAGAGCAATATGGTAAAGTCAGCAAGAGATAAGAGGAGGGGCGGAGGCTCGGCAAAGCCTCCGCCCCTTATGGAAAGCAGGTGCGCAGCACCCTTGGCTTGACAGGGCCGGTGCGGGCGCAAAAAAGCCCGGCGGAACGCCGGGCGATATGGGTGCAGTACCGCGGAAAGAGTGCCGCCGGTCACAAAACCGCCCGGTACGTCTTTGCACAGCCTTCACACACGGAGAACACGCCCGCTGCATCATTCGTCCTACTCAATGCAATTCTCCTGACTCGCGCCCCGGAGGGTCTTCCTCCCCGTTTGCAGCCTACCTTCTCATGGGCTTGCCCACAATGGCGGACTTTCGTCCCGGCGGCTCGCGCCGCTTCGGTGCATTCTTGCGCTCACAGTGCCGGTCGCGTGGGGTTTGGCTACCCCGTTTCCTTTTATGCCGACGTCTGCCCGACCGGGCTTTGCGTGCATCGGCTACATTGGATCGACGGACTGATATTTAATTTATACTTATTATAAAGCAATGCTCGCCGGATGTCAACCCCGCATCATCCCAGAGCCACGTCCAGCACCATCATCACCGTGAAGCCCACCGCCGCGCTCAGTGCGCCGCCCCGCGCCGCAGTGGGCAGCAGCTCCACCGCCACCACATACAGCATGGCGCCTGCGGCGAAGCCCAGCAGATACGGCAGCGCCGGGACGATCAGCTGCGCCGCCGCGATGGTCAGCGCCGCGCCCAGCGGCTCCACCGCGCCGGACAGCACCCCGGCCGCAAAGGCGCGGGGCTTCGGCCTGCCCTCCGCCCGCAGGGGCAGGGAGATCACCGCGCCCTCCGGCACGTTCTGGATGCCGATGGCCAGCGCCAGCGTCAGCGCCGGCGCCAGATCGCCTCCCGCGGCCAGGCACCCGGCGTAGGCCGCGCCCACCGCCATGCCCTCCGGCACGTTGTGCAGCGTGACGGCCAGCGTCAGCGTATGGGTATGGCTGCTCTCCGGCGCTTTTTTGTCCATCCGGTACAGCAGCAGCACGCCCAGCCACAGCCCCACCGCCGCCGGGAGAAACGCCCATGTGCCCAGCGGCGCGGCGCGGTCGATGGCCGGGATCAGCAGGCTCCACACCGACGCCGCGGCCATGACCCCGGCGGCGAAGCCCAGCAGCACCCGCTGCAGGCCGTCGCCCGGCAGCTTGTGCAGGAAAAAGACGCACGCCGCGCCCAGCGACGTGCCGAAAAACGGGAGCAGTACCCCCCACAGCACTTCCGTAACCATCACACTTTCCTCCGTCAGTATCGGTGCACATCCGGAGCCGGGCGGCTCCGTACGGTCTATCCTACGCAGCACGCTCGTCCGGGGTGCCAATGCCCGGTTTTGTTGCATATCCACAAAGCATTGGCAGAAAAGCGGGTATTTTCGCCGTTTTTCGGATTGCGGCGGGACGGGCAAAAGCGGTATGATATACAGGCCGCTCTGCGGCAAAAGGAGAGAGAAAGAGAATATGAAAAAGAAAGTGTTTACCCCCGCGCTGTTTGACTGTCTCAAGCACTACTCCGGCCGCCAGTTCACAAAGGATCTGGTATCCGGCGTGATCGTGGCCATCATCGCGCTGCCCCTTTCCATCGCTCTGGCTCTGGCCAGCGGCGTCAGCCCTGAGCAGGGCATCTACACTGCCATCATCGCCGGCTTCCTGATCTCCTTCTTCGGGGGAAGCTGCGTGCAGATTGCCGGCCCCACCGCCGCCTTTGCCACCATCGTGGCTGGCATCGTGGCGCAGCACGGCATGGGCGGGCTGGCTCTGGCCACCGTCATGGCCGGCGTCATTCTGATCCTGATGGGCGTGCTGAGGCTGGGCAGCCTGATCCGCTTCATCCCCTACACCATCACCACCGGCTTTACCGCCGGTATCGCCGTGACCATCTTCATCGGCCAGTGGAAGGACTTTTTCGGCGTGACGTACGCGGACAAGCCCATCGAGACGATGGAAAAGGCCGCCTGCTTTTTCCGGAATCTGGGCACCGTCAATGTCTGGGCGGTGCTGGTGGGCGCCGTCTGTCTGGCCATTCTGATCCTCTGGCCGAAGGTCAACCGCCTGATTCCCGGCAGCCTTATCGCCGTGCTGGTGGGTATCGCCATGGTGCAGCTGCTGGAGCTGCCGGTGAACACCATCGGCGACCTCTATACCATCTCCAACAGGCTGCCCCGCTTCACGCTGCCGGACTTCTCCTTCTCCACCATGGAGAGCATGATCTCCAGCGCGTTCACCATCGCGATCCTGGCGGCTATCGAGAGCCTGCTGTCCTGCGTAGTGGCGGACGGCATGGTGGCCACCCACCACAACTCCAACACGGAGCTGATCGCACAGGGCATCGGCAACATCGGCTCCGCCCTGTTCGGCGGCATCCCCGCCACCGGCGCTATCGCCCGCACTGCCGCCAACATCAAGTCCGGCGGCCGCACGCCGGTGGCCGGCATGGTACACGCGCTGGTGCTTGTGCTGGTGCTGGTGGTGCTGATGCCCTACGCCGCGCTGATCCCTATGCCCTGCATTGCCGCCATCCTGTTCAGCGTCGCCTATAACATGAGCCAGTGGCGCGCCTTCGTCCGGCTCTGCCGGTGCGCGCCCCGCAGCGACCTGCTGGTGCTGGTGCTGACCTTCCTGCTGACGGTGATCTTCGATCTGGTGGTGGCCATCGAGGTGGGCATGCTGCTGGCCGCCCTGCTGTTCATGAAGCGCATGAGCGACGAGACGGAGATCCGCGGCTGGAAGTACAAGGACATGCCGGAGGATCAGCTGACGGATGTACCCCTCCACGTGCGGGTGTACGAGATCCGCGGCCCCCTGTTCTTCGGCATGGCCGAGCGCATCGGCGAGATCACCGTCAAGGAGTTCACCCGCTGTCTGGTCATCCGCATGCACATGGTCAACGCGCTGGACGTCACGGCCTTCAACGCGCTGGAGGACCTGTATGACGAGTGCGCCAAAAAGGGCATCCGCGTGATCTTCTCCCACGTCAACGAGCAGCCCATGCATGTGATGGAGCACGCCGGCTTTGTGGACAAAGTGGGGCGTGAGAATTTCTGCCGCCACATCCAGGACGCCATCGCTCTGGCGGCGCAGTCCACCGGCGAACAGGCGGGCTGAGTCCGCCCGATACGCGGTTTTCTTTCTGTTGCGCTCCGGCGGCGGACAGGGTATAATGAAGAAAAACAGCGTATACCGCTGAAGAACAGGGGTGATGTGTTTGCCCTTCCCTCGTCTGAAAAACGCTCTGCTCTGCCGGATACTGGTCTATGTGGTCGTTATAGGCGCGTTCGCCGTTCCAGCCGTCATCGTGGTCAAGCTGCCCTTCGTTCCCGATGGGATAAAGGCGCTGGCCTGTATCGGTGCGATGGCCGGCTGTCTGGTATACGCCATCAAGAATTTCTGTATCCTGATGGAGCTGGACATTCTGTTTGCCACACTGCACTGCTACAACACAGCGCGTGCCTGCTTCACGCTGCCGCGCTCCTTCTCGGCGCAGAGCGTCCGGCGGCGGATATCCCGCTTCGGGCACCCGTGCATGCCGACCACTCTCGCCCCGCAGCCCCAGATACTGCGGTATAAGAGCAGCGCCCCCATGACCATCTATTCCAGCGGCATCGAAAAGCTCATGGCGGTCTACTCCGTGGAGCTTCTGGATCAGGAGCAGTACCGCCTGATCGTCAGCTCCGCAAAGGCCAACGCCAGAGCGCTGAAGGGCGCGAAAAAGCACCGGTTTCTGGACAGGGCGCAGCGAAGCGCGCCCCTCCATCAGGTCATTGTGATCGTGATACTCGCAGACCGCGTGGAGGAGCAGCTCCGCGCCGAGCTGTCCGACACTGTCGGCAAGGGCGGCGGCGACGGCTCCGAAACAGCGGCGCTGCCCTGCGTGGTCGATCTGGAGCGGCGCAGCTGCACGTTCGACAGCATGCGGCTCCCCTATGTGGGCTTCGGGTACCCGGTGAAGAACCGCGGTATAAGGCTCATCCGTCGGTATCTGTTCGGCGGCAGGTTTCCCTATGCCGCCTCCCCGCAGACGCTGCCTCCCATCGTAGGTCTTGACCCCGAGCAGACCCTGTGGCGCTTTTGGCGGGAGCTGAGAGACGAACCGGATTCCAATAACCGGAAAACAATAAAACGCTTCAAGAAAATGCAGCACGGAGACATGACCGTTGAGGATGGGTATCTGTACCTGAAATGGCAGGATCACGGCATCGGCGTTCCGGTCAAGCTGCACACCGATGCGCGGACGGTGGAGGTGGGTGCCATCGACCAGTGGCTCTATCCCAAGGCCAACAAGATCGCCAAAAGCACCGTCGAGAGCATAAAAGACATGATCGACGAACGCTTTGCGGCGGAGGGCTGCGCTGTTACCTATACCATCGATACATAACAAAAGCCGTTCCGGAGTTGATCCCGGGACGGCTTTTCTCTTACGCGCGCGATTTTCTTTCTGTTGCGCTCCGGCGGCGGGTGGATTATAATAGGGAAAAACGGAAACGAGGTGCATACCATGACATACGGATTTATCGGCACAGGCAACATGGGCAGCGCGCTGGCGCGGGCGCTGGTCAAAACAGTGTCCCCCACCGACATCTTCCTCAACAACCGCACGATGGCCAGGGCGGAGGCGCTGGCCGCGGAGCTGGGCGCCCACTGCGCGGACGCGGAGGCCATCGCTTCCTCCTGCGGCTGCATTTTTCTGGGTGTAAAGCCCCATCTGCTGCCGGGCGTGCTGGCGCAGCTGCGTCCGACCCTGACGGCGAGGGAGGACAAGCCCCTGCTGGTGTCCATGGCGGCGGGCGTGACCATCGCAGCCATCGAGCAGACCGTGCCCGGCAGCGCCGTGGTGCGGATCATGCCCAACACCGCCTGCGCGGTGGGCGCGGGCTTGACGCTGTACGACGCAAGCAGCGCCGTGACGCAGCAGCAGCTTGACGCGCTTTTGCGCGGCATGGCCGCCTCCGGGCGGCTGGAAGCCCTGCCGGAGGAGCTGATCGACGCCGGCAGCGCGGTGGCCGGATGCGGCGGCGCGTTCGCATGCCTGTTCATGGAGGCGCTGGCGGACGGCGCCGTGACCTGCGGTCTGCCCCGCGCCAAGGCCAACACCTTCGCCGCCCAGATGCTGCTGGGCGCGGCGCAGCTGGCGCTGGAGAGCGGCAAGCCCTTCGGCCTGATGAAGGACGAGATATGCTCCCCCGGCGGCACCACCATCGCCGGTGTACGGGCGCTGGAGGAGGGCGGCCTGCGCGCCGCCGCCATGAACGCCGTCATCGCCGCCTACCGGCGGACGCTGGAGCTGAAGCAGTAAGCCCTTTTCCGCCCCCGTACAGGTGGAAGCACATAATAAATATCCCCCGGCATAGCCGGGGGTACAGCTTGTCAAAAAAGGACTGGCACGCGCTGTGCCAGTCCTTTTTGCACGGTAAAGAAAGGCCGGTGAATTTCGCCGAAGTCTACAGACGGAAGCACTTTTTCAGTGCCGTATACTCGCCCAGCACCAGCAGCGTCAGACTGCCGTCCAGCACCGTTTCCGGCGAGATGGTCACGTTGGTTTTGCCGCTTCGCTTCACGCCGAGGATGTTGACGCCGTACCTTTTGCGGATATCCAGTTCGCCGATGCTGTGCCCCTGCCAGCTGTCCGGCACAGCGACCTCGATAATGGCGTGCTTCTCGTCCAGCTCTATGTAGCTGAAGATGTGGTTGGCGGTGTAGCGGATGGCCGCCCACTTCGCCAGCTGTTTTTCCGGGTATGTCACCGCGTCCGCGCCGTTGCGCAGCAGGAACTTCGCCTGCACGTCACGCTCCGCGCGGGACACCACATACTTTGCCCCCAGCTCCTTGAGCAGAGACGTCGTTTCCAGCGAGTTCTGGAAATTTCCGCTGATGGTGACGTAGCAGACATCGTAGTTGCTGACGCCCAGCGAGCGCAGGAAATCCACGCGGGTACTGTCGCCGATCTGCGCGTTGGTGACGAAGGGCATACACTCGTTGACGCGCTCCTCGTCTCTGTCCACCGCCATGACCTGATGCCCCAGCTCGCTCAGCTGCATGGCAAGGTGCCGCCCGAAGCGGCCGAGTCCGATCAATAATACGTTTTTCATCGTGCGCTCCTTTCAGCCTACGGTGATCATTTCTTTCGGGTACCGGGCATAGGTCAGGTCGTGCCCGGAAAACGCGGCGTAGATCAACGTCAGTCCACCCACGCGTCCGAAAAACATCAGCAGGATCAGCACCGCCTGTGACAGCGTGCCAAGCTGCGGCGTCAGTCCCAGTGTCAGCCCCACCGTTCCGGCGGCGGAAGCCGTTTCATAGAGGCAGATGCCAAGCGGCAGTCCCTCCGCTGCGCTGATGACCGCCGCACCCGCGAAGGTCAGTCCCAGATACAGCAGCAGGATGGCGGCGGCGTTTTTGACCGCGGAATTCTCCAGCCGGCGGCCAAAAAGCTGCGGCTCTTCCCGCCGGTGAAAAACGGCGGCGGCGTTGGCAGCCAGCACCGCCAGCGTCGTGACCTTTATGCCGCCCGCCGTGGAGCCGGGTGCGCCGCCGGTAAGCATCAGCAGGATGGTGACCGCCTGCGAGGTATCGCCCATTTTCGTCAGATCCGCGGTGTTGTAGCCGGCTGTCCGCGGCGTGACCGCCTGAAAGAGCGACGCCAGCACCCTTTCCCCTGTGGGCAGGGCGGCAAAATCCGTCAGGAAGAACAGGATTGCCGGAAGCACGATCAGCAGCGCCGTCGCGCTCAGGATGACCTTGCTCTGCATCCGGTATCGCCGCAGGTGCAGCCGGTGGGTGCAGACATCGTCCCACGTCAGAAAGCCGATGCCGCCCACGATGATCAGCAGCATAATGACGATATTGACCAGCGGGTCGGCCATGTACGCCGTCAGGGACGGATAGAGGGCATCTGCCCGTCCGAGAATGTCAAAGCCCGCGTTGCAGAAGGCGGAAACGGAGTGAAATATTGCCATCCACACGCCCCGCAGACCATAGTCCCGGCAGAACGCCGGCAGCAGCGCGAGAGCCCCGACCAGCTCCACAAGGAACGTTCCCTTGAGGATGAACCGCGTCAGGCGCACGATGCCGCCCACCGCCGGAGCGGAAATGGCATCCTGCATGGCGCTGCGCTCCTTCAGTGAGATGTTTCTGCCGGAGAGCATCAGAAACGTTACAGCCGCAGTGATGACGCCTAAGCCGCCAATCTGGATCAGCAGCAGTATCACCGTCTGACCGAAGCCGGACCAGTAGCTGCCGGTGTCCTGTACCACCAGCCCCGTCACACAGACCGCAGAGGTGGAGGTAAACAGCGCCTCGTGAAACGGCGTCCATGTGCGGCTTGCGGCGGCGATGGGCAGCATCAGCACCAGCGCGCCCAGCAGGATGACGCCCGCAAAGCCCAGGATCATAATCTGAAAGGACGTCAGGCGGCGTTTCAAATGGAAACCGGTTTCTGTCACGGGACTCACCTCCTAAAATCGACTGCGTTCCCAATTGCGCGTACAGTATAGCACGGTTTTTGTATTGTGTCTATGCAGGTTTTGTTAAGCTTTCCGTTTTAGACGGCAGGAATCGTTCTTTGCTCGCTGTGCAGGGTCTTGGGCTGAATATGCAAACCGATGCGTCATCTTCTAATATCGAATAATTGCATCTGAAAGTTTATGCAGAATGGGCAACCTTGTATTCACACAGGGATCGCCCATTTTTGACGCCATTTATGATGCGTTTTTTCACACCACTTTTCCCACCTCAAACGGGCTTTACACCACTTTTCCCGCCTTAAAAATAGTGGTTAATTTTCGTCAGACCACAACATATTGTGGCCGATTTCCTCAAAGATCAGACCCCCCCTCAAATTCAGGTATCTGAACAATAGGTAAAGAAAAACCCCGGAAAACCGAAGTTTTCCGGGGAAAAGAGAACTTTTTTAGCGCTTGGAGAACTGAGGTGCGCGGCGGGCGGCCTTCAGACCGTACTTCTTGCGCTCCTTCATACGAGGATCGCGGGTCAGGAAGCCGGCCTTCTTCAGGATGGCGCGGTACTCGGGGTTCACCAGCAGCAGGGCGCGGCTGATGCCGTGGCGCAGAGCGCCGGCCTGACCGGACACGCCGCCGCCCTCGACGGTGGCCACGATGTCCACCTTACCCAGAGTGTTGGTGGCGTTCAGGGGCTGACGGACGACCATCTTCAGAGTCTCCAGACCGAAGTACTCGTCGATGCTGCGGCCGTTGATGGTGATGGAGCCGGTGCCGTTCTCAAACAGATGCACGCGGGCGACGGAGGACTTGCGGCGGCCAGTGCCGTACTTGTAGGGATTCTTGGACTGATACATTCTTTATTTCCTCCTTACTTGACCAGCTCGGGCTTCTGAGCCGCATGGTCATGCTGCTCGCCGGCGTAAATGTGCAGACGCTTCAGGGAATCCTTGGTGACGATGTTGCGGGGCATCATGCCGCGGACGGCCACGCGCATGGCCAGCTCGGGCTTGTCCTGCATCAGGATGCGGTACTTGGTCTCCTTCAGGCCGCCCACCCAACCGGAGTGGGTGCGATAGTACTTCTGCTCCATCTTGTTGCCGGTGAGCACAGCCTTGCCCGCGTTGATGACGATGACGTTGTCACCGCAGTCGGCGTGGGGGGTATAGGTAACTTTGCCCTTGCCGCGCAGCAGGTCGGCGACGATGACGGCGGTCTTGCCCAGGGGCTTGCCGGCGGCATCCACGACGTACCACTTGCGCTCGATGTTGGCCTTATTTGCCATGAAAGTGGACATGGTGATCTTCCTCCAATTTATATAATGTATGCTTTACTTTTTCACGCGCCCTTGTTACAATGCAGGGGCAGAGAAAACGCGCTCAGCGCGCAGGATTATTTATACCACACCGCCGCGCCGATGTCAACAGCATTTTGATTTACGGCACAAACATCTCGCATTATCTCTCGTTTTCTCCGAGTATCTCACGTTTTCTCGCAACGCAATTCCCGTTTTTATGAAGGAGGCTTGACCGTGCAGCATATATTAGGACTTGTCCGCCGCTGTGTGGAGGACTATCACATGATCGAAGCCGGTGAAACGGTGGCCGTGGGCGTTTCCGGCGGTAAGGACAGTCTGCTGACGCTGACGTCGCTGGCGCGCCTGCGCGCGTTCTATCCCCTGCCCTTTCAGGTGGAGGCCATCACGCTGGAGACGGGCATGCCCGGCATGGATTTCACCCCCGTGGCCGACTACTGCGCCGCGCTGGATGTGCCCTATACCCGTATCTCCGTGCCGGTATACGACATCGTGTTCAACGAGCGGAAAGAAAAGAACCCCTGCTCCCTGTGCGCCAAGCTGCGGCGAGGCAGCCTGCATACGGCGCTGACGGAGCGGGGCATCCACAAGATCGCGCTGGGGCACCATTACGACGACGCGGTGGAGACACTGCTGATGAACCTGCTGTTCGAGGGGCGCATCGGCTGCTTCCAGCCGGTGACGTATCTGGACAGGACGGACATCACCCAGATACGCCCGCTGCTGTACTGCCAGGAGCCGGACATCCGCCGCATGGCTTCAAAGCTGGCGCTGCCGGTGGTGAAGAACACCTGTCCCATGGACGGCCACAGCCGCCGGCAGGAGGTCAAGGAGCTGCTGGCGGAGCTGGAGCAGCGCTATCCCGATCTGAAAAAGAAGCTGTTCGGCGCCATGCAGCGCTATCCCCTGTACGGGTGGGATCTGGAGAAGATGGAGAAGTGAGCGGCTTGCCGCAAGACCTGCAAACTTGAATTTATTCTATCTGGAGGTGTCAACTATATGAAGTGTCCATTTTGTAATGCAGAAATGCTCGTTGGAACCATTTCTCAAGACCGATATGCTCTAAAATGGGTTCCGTCCGACAAAGATAGAGGATTATTGAATTTCACTCCATTTGTGAAAGGAATCAAACTGACATCAATGAGTGACGGCATGACTGTAAAAGTATTTTATTGTAATAAGTGCAGAAAATTTGTAATTGACCAAGATAATTTGCGTTAATAGTTTAATCCGGTCTGTCTCGCAGAAATGTCCTCTCCCCTATGTACCTACACCAGCACCCACTTCACCAGAAGCAGCAGCCCCAGCCCCGGCAGACCCAGCACCCCTACCGTCAGCGCATTGAACCAGTTGACGCCCAGCGTCAGCCCCGTCACCGGTGCGGTGCGCTCCAGTATCCACAGCGCCAGAAGCCCCAGCGCGCTGTTGAACACCACCCGCAGCGCCAGGCGCAGCGGCCGGTGAAACAGCCGCACCACCGCCACCAGCAGGAACAGCACTGTCAGCGACAGTGCGGCTATCTTCACGACGGACATGGTTCTCCCCCCTTCATGGCTCCCGCCGCCACGCAGGGAGCCTCCTGCACCGGCACCGCCACCGCCTGCGGAATACCCGACGGCACCGGCTGGCCGCTGCGCTGCTTGATCTGCCGCAGCAGATAGTTGCTGCGCGCCTTCAGCGCGTTGATCTCGAAGATGCACGACTCCACCAGATCGTTGTCGCACACATAGTCAAAGCGCAGATAGGCGTCCTTCAGCGCCTGTGTGTTTGCCTGTAATTCCCTCTCCAGCTCCCGCATCGCCGGGTCGCTGCTGCGTTTCTTTGCCATAGAGCTACCTCCACTCCGTATAGTCTATGAACAGTTTACGCACTTATGCCGCCGGTTAAACATGCGGGCACGATAAGGCCCATGTGTCCCGCCGCAAAATACGCATTTCCTTCCGGCGGGGCACGCGGGCCCCGCCCTACGGGTCACACGCGAGCGGACAGAGCCGTCCGCCCCTACAATGCGGAACAAGACCCGCGCGGAACGGGACGTCGGGGACGCCGTCCCCTACGAAAGGGCAAGGGGATACACGCCCCGGAAAGGATGACGCCATGGATCACGAATTCTACATGCAGCAGGCGCTGGCGCTGGCGCGGGAGGCCGCCGCCCACGGCGAGGTGCCGGTGGGCTGCGTCATCGTCCGGGACGGGCAGATCATCGCCTCCGGCCGCAACCGCCGGGAGGAAAAGCAGTCCGCCGCCTCCCACGCGGAGATGGAGGCGCTGGCGCAGGCCAACCAGGTGCTGCACAGCTGGCGGCTGGACGACTGCGACCTGTATGTGACGCTGGAGCCGTGCCCTATGTGCGCCGGCGCCATCCTCAACGCCCGCATCCGCCGGGTGTTCTACGGCGCGCGGGATGACGTGATGGGCGCCTGCGGCGGCGTGCTGAACCTATACATGGAGGGCTTTCCCCGCCCGCCGCAACTGGTGGGCAATATATGCGGTGACGAATGCCGGGACGTTTTGCAGTCGTTTTTCCGAACTATTCGGTAAAAAAGCGGCGAAAATGAAATCGGCGCACCGTGATTGTCGATTATTTCACGGAATTTTAATATTTGTAACCGAATTTTTTTTACATCTACGGGGTATTCTATACTTGCAAGAAGCAAAAAACTTTTTCATCTTCTCTTCCTTCCATATATGCGGAGCGCCTGACGGCACTCCGCTTTATGGTGTCCGGAGACTTTGCCCGCGGGATACTGCCCCGCAGGGCTTTTCTTTTTTCTCCGCCCGTGGTATAATACGCCGCAGAACGACAAAAGGAGCGCGCTCATGGTCTATCCCCTTCAGGAAAAGCTGCATATCTCCGGCATGGACGACCGCGCCCCTTCGCTGGCGCGGCGCTGGCGGCTGGGCTGCGAGGACATCACCTTCTCCTACGCACCCATGCTGGATGACCCCGCCGCGCTGCCGCAGGCGGCAAACAGGGTCGCCGGTCTTTCCCGACTGTGGCTCCACGCACCCTTTGCCGAGCTGATCCCCTGCGCCATCGACCCGCTGGTGCGGCAGACGGCGCAGCACCGCTTCCGCCAGACGCTGGCGGCGGCTCAGAAGCTGGGCATCCGGCAGGTGGTGCTCCACGGCGGCTTCATCCCCCACGTCTACTTCCCGGAGTGGTATGTGGAGCAGTCCGTCCTGTTCTGGCGGGACTTTTTGCAGGAGGTGCCGCCGGACTTCGTCCTGGCGCTGGAAAACGTCATGGAGCCGTCGCCGGACACGCTGGTGTCCATTGCGGCGGGCGTGGACGACCCCCGGCTGGGACTTTGTCTGGACGTGGGGCACGCCAACACCTGCGTCAGCCGGACGCCGCCGCTGGCCTGGATCGCGCCCATGGCGCCCTATCTGCGCCACGTCCACCTGCACAACAACCGGGGGCAGGAGGATCTCCACTCTCCGCTGGAGGAGGGCACCGTGCCCATGCAAGAGGTCATCGGCGCTGTGCTGGAGCAAGCGCCCCGCGCCACCTTCACCATTGAAAATCAGGACGTACTCCCCTCCCTGCGCTGGCTGGCGCGGCAGGGGTACATTGAGGATATCCTATGACAGAGACAGAGCTGAAAAACTACATCGCCGCCATCCGCCCCGCCGACCGGGACGCCATGGCCGCTGCCCGGCAGCGGCAGGCGCAGCTGGCCAAGCCGCCGGGCAGTCTGGGCGCGCTGGAGGACATGTCCGTCCGTCTGGCGGGCGTCACCGGCCGGGTGTGCCCACCCATGAACCGCTGCCGGGTGGCGGTATTCGCCGCCGACAACGGCGTGGTGGACGAGGGCGTGTCCTGCGCGCCCCGTTCCGTGACCGTGCAGCAGGCCGTCAACATGACCCGCCGCAAAACCGGCATGTCCGCCATGGCCGCCGCCTTCGGCGACGATGTGGCGGTGGTGGACGTGGGCATGGACTGCGGCACCACCCCGGCGGGCATTCTGAACCGCCGCGTGCGCCGGAGCACCGGCGACATCGCCATCGAGGACGCCATGACCCGTCCGCAGGCGCTGGCAGCCATAGCCGCCGGCATGGAGCAGGCGGCCATCGCCAGAGCCGACGGCGTCACCGCCCTCGGCATCGGGGAGATGGGCATCGGCAACACCAGCACCTCCGCGGCGGTGCTGGCTGTGCTCACCGGTGCGGATATCGAGACTGTCACCGGGCGCGGCGGCGGCCTGACCGACCGCGCCTTCGCCCGGAAAAAGGACGTGCTCCGCACGTCCATCGGACGCCGCCCTATCCGGAGAGACGACGCTGTGGACGTCCTCTGCGCCGTGGGCGGGCTGGATATCGCCGCCATGACCGGCGCGTTTCTGGGCTGCGCCCACGAGGGCATACCGGCGGCGGTGGACGGCTTCATCTCCGTCACGGCGGCGCTGTGCGCCGTGGCGCTGTGTCCGGCGGTGCGGGACTATCTGTTCCTGTCCCACGATTCCTACGAGGTGGGCTACCGTCTGGCGGCGGAGAGGCTGGGTCTGGAGCCGTGCCTGCATCTGGGCATGCGTCTGGGCGAGGGCAGCGGCTGCCCGCTGCTGTTCCGCGTCATGGAGGGCGCCTGCGGCGTCATGAGCGGCATGGCCACCTTTGCCGAGGCCGCCATTCACGACGGCTATCTGGACGAGATACGCGCGCAGGACAGCTTTACGGTGGACAGGCCATGAGGATATTACTGATCGGCGGCGGCAAGAGCGGCAAGAGCACACTGGCGCAGCGTCTGGCCGCAGCGCTGTCCGGGGACGCACCCCGGTATTACTGGGCCACCATGACGCCCCACGACGACGAGGATCGCGCCCGTATCCGCCGCCACGTGGCGGATCGGGCGGGCATGGGCTTCGTCACCGTGGAGCGGAGCTTCGACCTGCCCGGCGGTCTGGGGGAGATCGACCGGGACGGCACGGTGCTGTTCGACAGCATCACCGCCTGCCTGTCCGAGCGCATGTTCCCCGACGGGACGCCCAACGCCCGCGCCGGGCGGGAGATCACCGGCGAGCTGCTGACCGTCAGCCGCTCCTGCGGCCACTTCATCGCCGTGTGCGACGATCTGTGGCACGGCGGCGAGGACTATCAGGACTGGACGGAGGTTTACGTCCGGGAGCTGGCGGAGATATGCCGCACGCTGGCATCGGAGTTCGACGCGGTGTGCGAAATGACGGCGGGGCTGCCCCGCCTGCGGAAGGGAGAGCTGCCCCGTGTCTGATTGGATCTACGGCTTTTTCATGGCGTGGGGCATGTTTCTGGCCATCCCCTGCCCGAAAAAGATATGGAGCGAGAGAGCCCGCCGGCGCATGCTGGCGTGTCTGCCGCTGGTGGGGCTGATCGCCGGCGGTGTATGGGCGCTGTGTGCATGGCTGGGCGGCTTCCTGCCCCGTCCCATCGGGGCGCTGCTGTGCGCCGCCGCCCCGTGGCTGGTGACGGGCTTTTTGCATCTGGACGGCTTTATGGACGTGTGTGACGCGGTGATGAGCCGCCGGGATAGGGAGACGCGGCAGCGCATCCTGAAAGACTCCCACTGCGGTGCCTTCGCGGTAATCTGCATGGTGCTGCTGGCGCTGGGACAGTGGTCGGTGTTTCTGTCGGCGGAGGGCATCGCCCTGTGGCCGCTGGCGCTGGTGCCGGTGGCCTCCCGCGCCTGTGCGGCGCTGGCGGTGCTGACGCTGCGCCCCATGACCACCAGCCAGTACAGCGCCATGGAGCGCGGCGGCGCGGCGGTGGTATTCGCCGCGCTGGTGCTGGCGGCGGCATGTATTGTCTCCGTGCTGTTGTGGGACAGCTTTGCCCCGGCGGTAACAACGGCGGTATACGCGCTGGCGGCGTGGTATGGCGTAAAACAGCTGGGCGGCATGTCCGGCGACGTGTCCGGCTTTGCCCTGACGCTGGCGGAGCTGGGCGGCGCGGCGGCACTGGTATTGTGGAGGTAACGGCATGGAATTGGTCATCGGCGGCGCGTTTCAGGGCAAGCTGACCTACGCGCTGGAGACTTACGGCCTGACGGAGAGCGACGTGTGCGATCTGGCGGTCTGCGACCCTGCGCCGGGGTACCGGTGCTACCGGCACCTGGAGGCTCTGAGCCGACGGGAGCCGGACACGGAGCGGTATCTGCCCCTGTTTGAAAACGCGGTGGTCATCGCCCGGCAGGTCAACGGCGGCATCGTCCCCATGGACGGCGAGGAGCGGGCGTGGCGGGAGCGCTACGGCCTGCTGCTGCAAAAATTCGCCCGGAATGCGGCACATGTGACCCGCATTTTCTGCGGGCTTTCGGAGGTATTAAAATGAAGCTGACACTCATACGTCACGGTGAAACGGAGGGTAGCCGCCGTGATCTCTACTACGGCGCGGCGGACATCCCGGTGCTGCCGGAATCGCTGAAGGCGCTGGAGGAAAAGGCAAAGGCGGGCGTCTATCCCACCGCCGGGCGCTACTGCATCAGCGGCATGCTGCGCACGGTGCAGACGCTCCGCGCCCTGTACGGCGACGTGCCCTACACCGTGCTGCCGGGGCTGCGGGAGATGGATTTCGGCGATTTTGAAATGCGCGCCTACGCCGGCGATCTGGAAAACGACCCGGCCTTCCGCGCGTGGTGCGAGGATGCGGAGCACAACGTCTGCCCCCACGGAGAGAGCGTGCCGCAGGTGCTGGAGCGGAGTCTGCGCGCCATCCAGCCGGTGCTGGACGCGGGCGAGGACACGGTGTGCGTCATCCACGGCGGCGTGACCTCCGGACTGATGATGCACTGGTTCGGCGGCACGCGGTACGACTACTCCCCGGCGCCGGGCACCGGATTTCAGGTGACTTTCCGCGACGGAAAGCCCGAGAGCTATATACATATTGGATAAAGGAGCATAACTATGGACTACACCTATCGGACAAAGGGCACCTGTTCCCGCGAGATCTCCTTTGAGCTGGCCGGCGACAGGGTGAAGAACGTACACTTTGTGGGCGGCTGCGACGGCAACCTGAAGGCTGTGGCCAAGCTGGTGGACGGCATGACCGTGGAGCAGATCGAGACCATGCTGCGGGGCAACACCTGCGGCCCGCGCCCCACGTCCTGTGCCGACCAGCTGGCTATCGCGGTGCAGGAGGCCTATAAAAAGGAGCAGGCGGGCGAGTAAGACTAAGATATGGAAAAGGCGGCTCGCAGAGCCGCCTTCTCGTTTTGCTATTTGACCAGTCCGCGGGAAGCGGCGTATTCGGCGTTGATCTCCGCCAGCTCCTTCTCCCCGTCGATATAGGGCCGGTAGATCTCGTCCACCCGTCCGCCGCCCAGATTGCCGCAGCCGCTGCAGCCGTCGCACGGGCTGCCGCATACGCTGAGGGCGCGGCGGACGATCTCCTCCCGCTGGGCGCGGGTGGTGTCCTTGATAAGCAGGGACTGCATGTGTGATTCCTCCTACGTTGGCTTGTCCGGGGCGCTCTGCCTGAAACCGCCTGTTCCGGTGCCGGTTTTCTGCAAGCGCCCGTTGTCTGTTATCCGGCCATGTCCAGCATGTTGCCGATGAAGATGCCGTACCCCCGTGTGGGGTCGTTGAGCAGCACATGGGTCACAGCGCCCACAATACGGCCATTCTGTAGAATGGGACTGCCGCTCACGGTTGATGTCAATATGGGACAACAAATAATTTTTTGAGAACTTTATTCGACGAATTCGCTTGTAAAATCAGAAAATTTCCACTCTATTTGAATTTTTTGCCTGTGGAAAACTAAAATTTCACAAACCAATTCCCGCATAAGAGCAGGGTCTAAAGCGCTTATTTCATGGTACGGAGAGAGGACGGAGGTTTGCCGTTCTTCCTTTTTGGCGGTTTCCTCCTCCGCGCAGAGCAGCTCCCAATCGCTTTCCAACTGGGCAAGCTGCCGCTTCTTTTCGTTCCGTGCTCGGAGAAGGCTTTCCCGTTTTTCTGCAAAGGCTTCTTTTGACAGTTGGCCGCCGATGTGTTCCTCATAGAGAGACATGAGCTCCTCCTGCTTGCGGTGGATCTCAGCTTGGACTCTCTGCATCCTTGCGTTGATGACGCGGCGTTTGGAGGTATGGCTCTCAAATTGACGATGATAGGTCTCAAGGCGGGCATCCCGCAGCCGGCACTGCATGTTGATCGCACGTATCAGAATGGCTTGCAAGTCGGCGTCGGAGATACAGACCTCGGCACAGCCGCTTTCCGGTACATAGCGCGCCGACGCACAGCGCCAGTTCTTGTTGGAGGCCTTGCCCTTCACCAGACGGTTTCCGCAGCAGCCGCAGACGAGATAGGGCTGCAGCAGACTTGGCGGGCTTCCTGTCGGCGTTTTCGGTGCCGTTTTCTGTACGGTGCTGCGGGCAAGAAAATATAGCTCCCGTGACACGATGGACTCGTGCGTATGGGGGATGATAGGGCGCTCCGCTTCGGTGAGCAGCTTCGTGCGGTTGCTGCCGACCTTGACCACATGGGATTTGAACGCCTCCGTATCGCCGGTGTAGATGCGGTTTTGGAGAATATTCCGGACGGATTCGTATGTCCAGAACTTCCGCACCTTGTAGCGGCCCCGGGCTTTTGCCAGATAGACAGATGGCGTTTCGGTGCCAGACGCATTCAGCCGCTGCGCGATCTGTGTGATGCTGATGCCCTGTGAGGCCCACTGAAATATCTGTCTGACGACGTCAGCGGCAGGCGGATCAACTACGATAGTGTTCTTCTGCTCACCCTTCTGATAGCCGTAAGGCACAGCGCCAAAGGCATATTCACCATTCAGCTTTTTGCGGTCTGTTACGCTTTTGATTTTGCGGGACAGGTCACGGCTGTATAGCTGATTCAGCAGATTGGTAATGCCCAGCTCCAGACCACCGGTGGATTCACCATAGTCGGCGCTGTCAAAGTGGTCGTTGATGGAGATAAAACGGACGCCATACGCCGGAAACACAAACTCCAGATAGTGGCCGCTCTCCAGAAAGCTTCTGGAAAAACGGGAGAGGTCACGCACAATGACAGTCTTGACGCTTCCAGACTTTACCAGCGACAGCAGCCGCTGCATACCGGGACGGTTCATATTGGTGCCGGTGTAGCCATCGTCTACGATCTCCTCAACGGTTCCCTCCAGATCGGGGTGGGATGCGAGGAAGTTCCGTACACAAAGGCGCTGTGCGGAGATACTGAAGCTCTCTGCGGCATTTCCGCGTGCGACATCGCCATCCTCCGAAGAAAGGCGGTAGTAGCAGATCATAAGATCGGAAGTCGTCTTATCCACAGCAAGCAGCCTCCTTTGCCAATGTGTGATAGGGACGCAAGGCGGCGAAGGGGTCGGCATAGTTGAGTTGGATCGTGATACTGCGATCCCCGTGAATGGAGATGCGCTCGACAAGCGTATCAAGAAGCTCCCTTGTTATGGCCGGAAGCCGTTGGTATTCCTGCATGGCGCGTACCCATGCCTGTGCGGTGGATAAGCCTTTCTGCATCTGCTCGATCCGCTCCTTTTGCGCGGCTTCCGCCGCGAGAATGCGGTTGAGCTCTGCCCGGTATTTCTCTTTTGCGTAGAGAAATTCCTCGCGGCCGATCAGTCCGGTGGACAGGTCGTGAATCAGCATATCCAGCTTCCGATCAAGGCCTTGCCGCTGGAGCCGCAGGCTTGTGGCGGTATTTTGCTTTTCCTGCTTTGCCTGTGTCAGTTCGGCGGAGTGGTCGATCTCACGGATCAGCCGCTCTACATCAATGGTCAATGCCAACTGCTGGTCTAAAACGTCGGTGACAGCGGCAAGCAGTCGCTCGTGGCGGATGTAGTGGCTGGCACAGACGGTGTGCGCGGAGTAGCGGTAGCGGTTGCAGTCATAGAACAGCCGGCTGGGGGAGTGTGCGCCGTGCCGGGCGCAGCCCTTGCCAGCCCCCATGGGACTGCCGCACTCCGCACAGAACAGCTTACCACGAAAAAGATCGGCCTGCACATCGCCAATATCAGCACATGTGCGATATGCGGTGCGGGACGCACGAACCTCGTGATTGACCTGCTGTACCGCGTCAAACAGCTCCTTGCTGATGATCGGCGGATGTGCGTTTGGAATGACCGTCCATTGCTCAGTGGGCTGACGTCTCTTTTTCTCGTTCAAATGGTTTCGGGATACTTTCCCATAGGTGCGATTGCCGATATAGACATCGTTGCCGACGATCTTGCGGATGGTCGCCCTGCTCCACAGTGCGTCCCGATACGCAGCGGAGCTGTTCATTCCACGCAGATAACGCAGCTGAGCGGGGGATGGGATATGTTCCTGATTCAGCTGTTTTGCGATGGCGTTGAAACTGACACCCTCGGAACGCAGGACAAAGATACGCCGGACGACCGGAGCGGTGTCCTCATCAATGTCATAGGACGCGGCAGCGGCGTTCCGGAGATAACCGTAGGGAATACTGCCGGACGAAGGCAGGTATGTGCCGCTGCGCATTTGCGCGTGGATGCTGCTGCGGATTTTTCTGGAGATATCCTTGGCGTAGTTCTCGTTCATGACCATTTTCAGCGGCATAGTAAGGGACGCGGCAGCGCTGGCATCCTGCACGAGACTGTCATAGTTGTCATTGACGCTGATAAGGCGCACGTTCATGGTGGGGAATATCTGCTCCACCAGCTCGCTGGTCTCGACGAAGTGGCGGCCCAAGCGGGAGATGTCCTTGATGATAATGCAGTTGATCTTGCCACTCCGTACATCCGTCATCATCTGATGAAAGGCCGGACGGTTGTAGTTCATGCCGGTATAACCGTTGTCAGCGTACCGCTCGGCAATTTGGATGTCGGGGTACTCCGCAAGGAAAGCGTCAGCAATTTTTGCCTGATTGCCGATGGAATTACTCTCAGTGTCGTCGCCATCCTCCACGGATAACCGGCCATACTGTCCGGCCAGATAGTGAACTGAAGTCTCCGGCAGAGGTTGGGCCGACAGATATTTGCTTTTTCGTGCCATACTTACCCCACTTCCTTCGCCGCTGCTGCAATCATCTGCCGGTAAGATGCCAGCTCATCGGCGTAGTTGAACTGTATCGTAATTTGCTTGCCCTCGGATACCGTGATTCTGCGGATCAATCCGGCCACCATTTCACGGGTAAGCCTGTCAATTTTCCTGAATTTGGTATATTCGGCGACCCAGTTCCGAGTGTCTGCCGCACCTTCCTCCAAGGCTTGCCGCCGTTCGTGCAGACTGGCGAGGGCCGCCTGCAATGCGTCGATCCGCTGCGTGTAGCGCTGCCGCATCATGTCATACTCCGTGCGGGAGATCAGGTCATCGTGAAAAGCCTCCAGCAAACGCATACGGTATTCCTTCTGCTCGGTGATCTGCTTTTCCTTTTCCTCAATGGTCATATCCAACTGTCGGTGCTTGGCGGCTTGGATGCTCTTTTGACCGATCTCGTGGATCAACTGGTCAATATCGACCACCATTTCAATTTGCTTCTGGATGGCTCGCAGCACCACGTCCTCTAAAGCAGTCTGTGAAATGGAGTGGCTACTGCACAGCTTGGAGCGCTTGTGGGTGGAGCAGACATAATAATAAAACGTGCGGTTGCCGCGCTTTACACTGCGCCTGCACATGGCGCGGCCGCAATCGGCGCAGTACAGCATTCCAGCCAAGGGCTGTACCACTTTCTTGGAAGGGGAAGTGCGGGTATCCAGTGACAGCAGGTGCTGCACCGAAGTGAACAGCTCCTCGCTGATAATGGGCGCGTGGTTTTTCTCCACAATGCACCAATCCTCTTTGCTGCGCAACTTCATCTGCTTGATCTTATAGTTGGGTGTTCCGCGCTTGCCCTGCACCAGCGTCCCGATATAGATGGGATTTTCCAGAATAGCCCGCACCGCGACAGGTGACCATGCGTTATTATCACCGACTGCCTGAAAGCCTGACTGATATTTCAGCCCCTGTTGCTGCTTATATGCCGCCGGCGGCAGAACGCCCTCCGAGGAAAGATAGTTGGCAATAGCCTGCTGGCTGTAGCCCTCCATTTTCAGTTGAAAGATGGTACGGACCACCATAGCGGCATATTCGTCAATAATGAGCTTATGCTTGTCGGCAGGGTCTTTCAGATAGCCATAGCAGGCAAAGGCGCCGAGAAATTCCCCCGCCTTGCGCTGGACACGGAACTGCGCCCGCAGCTTCTGGGAAAGGCTGCGGCAGTACGCCTCGTTCATGATGTTCTTGATAGGGATGGAAATATCATCGCACAGCGGCGTGTGCTCACTGTCCAGATCATCATTGACGGAGATAAACCGGATGCCCATATCCGGGAAAACGGTTTCCAGATACTTGCCGGTTTCGATATATTCACGGCCAAGGCGGGACAGGTCTTTTACAATGACGCAGTTCGCCTTCTTTTCACGGATGGCATCCATAACGCCCTGAAAGCCCGGCCGGTCATAGTTGGTGCCGGTGTAACCGTCGTCTACCCGCTCCCCCACCAGTGTGATCTCTGGGTGTCGTTGCACAAACTCGTGAATCAGCTTCCGCTGGTTGTCGATGCTCTCACTCTCATAGCGTTTGCCCAGCTTTGACAGGCGGAGATAGGAGATTCCATACCAATGCTGTCCGGAGAGTTCTTCTGTTTGTGGGCAAAAAAATGCAGCCATAAAACGTACCTCCTAAAAATTCAGGAAAGCGGTTTCTGGCTGTCATTGCCGGGCGGCAACATTATTTTCACTGACGGGTCTATTATGCTTTCCCGCTTTGCTTTTGTCAACTGGGAAACGTTGGAGGATCAGGACAGGCTGCACGCATAGGCCCGCAGGCGGTCTTGCAGGCTCACATCAGTATTGGAGTACGCAAGCTTTACCACAATGCCGTTGTCCGTATAGCAGTACGGGTCGCCTACCTGCTCCACATACTGCTTGATGCGCTCGGCGCAGGAGGCGGAGGTGTCGATACTCACACAGGCGATATCCCGCGGCGTTGTATGGGCGGTATGGCTGGTGCTCGGACGGTTTGCTTCCATGAAGATTCCTCTTTTCTAATGGCGTTGTCGGTAGTATTGCCAGATCTCGGTGTTTTATGAAAATACTGATAAAAGAGCAACGCCTCCCGGCGTGATGCCGGGAAGCGTTGCCTATGATTCTGTATTCTAAAGAATACCAGCTTCAAAATGCCCTTTCAAGGTAAGACTTGGTGAACAATAGGTGAAGCCTTCCTGAAGAAGATAGGAACGCCAAGGATTTACCGCTGCAGATCGGCAGTCAGCGCATACATTTCCGCCAGCTCCTCGACCGCCTGATTGCGGATCTTATACAGGGTTCTCGTTGTGATTTGGGTTTTAGCGCTGATCTGCTGCCATGTGTGACCCTCGAAGTAGGCGAGTCGAATGACCTCGGCCTGCCGCGGTTCCAGAAGTGCCACATAGTGCTCCAGACGGTTGATCTCCTGCTCCAGCGGTACGAGGCGGCTGACCAGATCGTGTGTCAAAGCGACATTTGCCTCATCCGCCGCACTCTGGAAGTTCATGGCGATGTAAAGCGTCTTGTTGGACACACTGCCGGAAGACCGACCCTCGCCATCACCCTTGGCGAAGTTCATGGCCTCGATCATTTCATCCGGTGTCACTCTGGCTGGATGCTCCAGTTCGTAGCGAAGCTGTTCGATCTTGCGCTTGGTGGCACGGTAGTTCTGCAAAAGGGTTATAACGTAATTCGTTGATAAATTGCTCATAATATCCTCCATAGGTTAAATTGTTGTTTCAGGATTGAGAAAAGTGGCTTTGGAGGATTGCGGCAGCGGTAACAAGTTAAGCACAAAAATAAGTTTGTAGATATTTTTCCTGGTTGCCTTTTGTCTTACTAGAAATTTCTAATAGTTATGTCACATAAAGGAGGATAATGACATATATTGTATAAATGAAGTATTTTAAGGCGAAAGGGGAAAGAACATAATTATGCTAGATTACCGTTATCCAGATTTTAATTTTGCGGCTCCGCTGGAGCTTGCGGCGAGAATTGGAAGGAATGAACCGCCTAGTCAACCCTATCGAACAGCGTTTATGCGAGATCGTGATAGAGTTCTTTATTGTGGTGCTTTTCGTAGGTTAGCAGGCAAAACCCAGATTTATTTAGCAGGAAAAGATGACCATCAGCGGAACAGGCTAACGCATACTCTTGAAGTATCGCAAATTGCAAGGACTATTTCGCAAGCACTAGGCTTGGACTGTGATCTAACGGAAGCAATTGCGTTGGGTCACGATTTAGGTCATACGCCTTTTGGCCATGCGGGAGAAAAAGTATTGCATGAAATTATGGTTCCACAGAGCCCCATCAATATAAAAAAGTCACCAATGAATGATTTGGAATTTTTAAAATCTGACATGGTGAATCAAAATATATTTGGTTTTAAACACAACATTCAGAGCATACGACTTGCAGCCTCACTTGAATCAAATTATGGTAAAAATGGGCTGAATTTGACCAATTACACATTGTGGGGTATCTTACATCATTCGGGGTTAGAGTATAAGAAAGAGAGTATAACCTCAGAATTTTTAGTGCCAAGTTATAAAAGTCAGTTTGAAAGTTGCATGATGTTACAAGGAGAGAATTGCAACAAAGAAGCCTGGTCATTTGAAGCGTTTGTCGTTGCGCAGGCAGACGAAATTTCACAATGGCATCACGATCTTGAAGATGCTTTACGCGGAAACGCAATGACTAGTTCAGATGTGTGCCAAACAATCCAACGAAATCTCGGGGAAATTATGGACGGTGATGGCAAAAAGACACTGGATACATTAAAGAGCAGGAAGCAAATCAACAGGAAGTATATTGCGGATCTTTCCCGAGTAGTTGTGAACACGTTGGTAAACCGTTTGGTTGAGTGCTCAATGTACAACCTATCTTTACTTTGGAATACGTTCGTAAGAGGAGATGACCGCCTGTCATTTTTTAAAGAAATGGTATGGAATGATCCTGATATAAGTTCTGCGATAGGATTTAAAAAGAAAAATGAAAAGAATGATAGCATCGATTCATTTCAGAAAGAATATCCGAGCGTAATAAAAGAAAAAATACATCATTCTCGTGAAGTAGAAAGAATGAATGTCAAGGGACAATATGTGATTAAAAAATTATTTCAGGCATACTACTCACATCCTCAGCAATTACCTGATAATATTATCGTTCAATATATGGTGGATGTGGGGCAATATGCAGATTTAACTACAGCAGCAACAGTAAGCATAGGCTTGGTCAGAACGAAGTTTGAAAAATTAATTTCTAATAGTGACATTTTTACATATGACAAAAAAGTTGCATTGATGCGGAAAATTTGTGATCATATTGCAGGAATGACCGATCACTACGCAATTGAGGAATACAAAAGTCTATATAATTAAACAATAGATAGAGATAGCCCTCTTTGAGAAAATACTAAAGGGCTCTTGATTAAAGTGGTAGTGCATTTGGGTTGAAAGAAGGCAAGTACTGTCTTGAAAGACGGTACTTGCCCTCTTTTGCTTTTTTAGATGAAAGTCATCATCTGGCAAAGTTACGCTACCTTCTTCGCCCGAATTGCCTGGGCGCGGAAGGACAGTTCCTGCGATAAGAGCTTCAGGGTGGCGAAATCGTCGTCCAGCCCATCCAGCTCGCGACGCAGCACATTTTCGTAGTGCTGCTTCTTCCCCTCCAGACTCTGGATCTTCAGCACCCAACGATCCATGACGCTGGGGCTCTGGCAGCCGCTCTTAATAAAATAGTCGGCGCGCTCCTGATACTCAGCGATCTCTTTCTTTACGGCGGAGTAAAACTCCTCCGTCATTTTCTGCCGCTGCTTGGCATCGTCAATGATGTAGATGGAGTTCGCCATCAGGTGCGTCTGGTTGCGGCTGAGCCGGCTGAGTTCGGCGACGAAGTCCTCGAAAATATCTACCTTCTCCATATTGTGCCGCGGCACAAAGTAGAGATGTCCGTTGACACTGAGCTTGGTGGATTCCAGTATACGGAGGAAATTCACGCAGACGGTCTCCACCTGTCTTCGGTTGGCGCAGCGCTGGTACAGCTCAAACAGCTCCTCTGCCCTACGGCAATAGGCCATGGCATCGATCTGACTGTCATAGGCCAGATTGTCGTAGCTGAAGATCTGGCTGTCCTTATCGTAGCTGATGTTGGCCAGCTTCTCATATTGGTTGGTTTCCTGGTGCATGGTCTCCTTTACCAGTTCACGGGAGATGATGCTGTCGGAAATACGCCGGTTATCCCGGCAATAGATCTGATAAATATGGCGTTCACCGTATTCCTCGCTGATGATCCTGTCCCGTACATCGCCGGTGGCGCTGCGGAAAGCGTCGGACACCGACAGGCGGTTGCCGCCTGCGTAGGGGATGTTCATGTCTACACAAAGCTGGCGCAGATCATCCTTGTCCACTAAAACACTGGGCAGAGAGAAATACAGCAGCTTTCCCAGCATATTCTGACTATCGCCGGATGCGGCGGCAGTCATGTCTGCAAATTTAAGTTCTGTCATATAGCATAGTCCTCCTCATTGTGCCGCGGCGCGGCTGAGATAGTAGTCGTCGATCCCCTTATACGCCGGATTCCAGACGTATTTGGAGTACCGTATGCCACGGATGCCCTGCACTTCCTGACGGATGGCCTGTATGGCACGCCGCACCTGTGGATTGCTCATCTGATCCATGTCCATTGCCTCCACCACCTCGGTCACGCCAAGGCTTATCAGCGTATCTTTTAGCCCGTGGAGGGCAAAGACACCGCCGATGCAGACGAACAGGGCGTCGTTGTCCAGATAGCTGGCCACGTCGCCTTTCAGCGGCCCCTCCGTGATATAGGCGCGTTTGCTGGCGGTGCTGCCGGTGACGTGCGTCCATGAATAGCTGCGTGTCCCATTGGGGGCATTGCGGCTGGAGAGCCAGCGATACTTCCGACCCGGTTTACCTTCGTCGAGCCGTATCTTCATACCCTGTATCAGACCGTCCTTATCACGGACAGGGATCAGGAAACCGTTGGGACCGGACAGTGTCCATTCTCCATAGTTGGTACGGAAGCCGGGAATGCCTTGCAGGTCATGCCCGGTGCCTCGCAGCAGCGAGGCCAGCAGCTTTCGGCCTTCCGGCGTCTGCGGCATACTGCGATATTGGTTTTGGTCGATGCGGTCATCGGAAAGGCCGCGTTCACGCAGGTTTTCCCGATGTTCTGCCGAAAGCGTCAGAAGTGAGAGCATATCCGTATATACCTCATGCCGCTGTGCCAATGGTTTTGGCTGCGGCTCTGTATTTTGGGAGCTGGGCTGTTGGGGCATGGGGTACACGTTGCCGCCCCGGCTCAGCTCCATATATGCCTCTTTGTTGGTCAGACCGTGCAGCCGGGCATACAGCGAAACGCTGTTGCCGGACGCGCCGCACAGGTTGCAGCGGTATTGGTCTGTATCCACATTGAGGCTCAGATGGTATTTCCCCTTACCGTGGTCACCGCAGAAGGGACAGCTTGCCTCGACCTCCCGACGCCGAAGCGTCGAGGGGTCAAGAACAAGCCCGCACCGTCTGGCCGTGTCTACGATGGGGATCTTTTCATAGGCACGAGCCAGAGGACGCACCTCCTTCCCGTGCCGCTTATGCGGCGGTGGGCATTGCGGTCAGGATCGGCTTCACCGGCCTGACGGACAGCTCCGCCTTGCTGACGCATTTTGCCATGATGACCTGTCCCGTGGGGCGCACGTTGGCAAGATCGTCCACTGACTCCATGTTATCCACGAACTGCGGATAGTTCCTGCCGGTGAGCCGCTTCATCAGCTCCGACACCTCCATGCCCGCCCGGATCTTCTCCGAGAGGGAGAGCCAGTCATAGCACCGCCCGTTATAGGTGAACTTGAAGGCGTCCTTGACCTCGCCGGTGGATTTCACCACGTCGTAGAGCGAGATCTCCACGCGGTTCATCTTCAGGGCGGAGAAAGTCATCTCTGCCCGCTTGCTGATGTACTGCGCCAGATATTGCAGCTTCAGCTTACACTGTTCAATCTCCGCACGGGCCGCTTTCAACCGGCTGTCCAGATCACCAGCTGCGGGCGTGGCTTTCTCAATGGCGGCGATGTCCGCACGAACCTGCTGCAATTCCTCACGGCAGGCAAACATACGGTCATATTCCTCCTGGGAGAGCGCGCCGAACTCCAGCTCTGCCGCCAGTGCCTGCATTCGCTCCTGAAGCTGCTGTGCCTCGGGACGGGTTGCATCCGGTTCAGCGGCTTCCTTTGCCTCCTGCAAGGTTTCTTCCAATTTGGCAATATCGTCCTTCTGAAATTGCAGGAACGTATCCCGCGCTTTTTTCTCAAGGGCTTGCAACTCCTCCAGCTTGGCACGCTCTGCCTGACCTGCCTCTACGATCTGCTTGATAGATGTCCGAAAAGCATTCTGCATCGCGGGCAGTTCGTCCGCCGTTACGGCGCGGCGGCAGGTGGGGCATTGATAGCCGGGCTTGAGCTGGCTGCACTGCTCCTTTTCCTGCTGATATTGGCTGCCCAACTGACGTATCCTGGCGTTGACCTGCGCGGTGGCCTCCGCATACTTAGGCGTGTAGACCGCTGCTTTTCGAGCGGTCAGCTCCTGCGTCAATGCAAGGATGCATTCATCCGAAGCTGCAGGTATTTGCCGTTGATTTGCCAAATCACTATAACGGGCACTGAGGTCTGCCAGTTCATCGTTCAGCGCGGCAATATCCACGCCGGCAAACTGCTTACTTTTCAGTGCCTGTTCCTCGTCCCGGAGGGCATTCTCCTTTTCCCGCAGCTCCCGCAGGGCGGTTTTGCTATTCTTCTGCTGGGCGGTGGTCATGTCCTGCTGCCCGGTGAGGTACAGGACGTTGTTTTCCAGCTCCCGAATGGTCTCCCGCAGCTTCCGGCTCTCCACCTCCGGCGAGAGCAGCGGCTCATCCCGCAGGGCCTCCACGGCGGGGCCTGCCATCTGCGCCAGAATGTCCTCCTTGGTGAGCGCAGGCAGATACCGTTGGAGAAGGTTCTTGCCATCGTTGCCCAGTTCCTCAATAAAGTACAGCGGATTAAAGATGGACAGGAACACATCCCGTTCTCCGAAAAGGTCGGTGAGATCCACCTGCCGCACCTCGCAGCCATCATAGGTGATGGTCATACGGTTGCTCTTACGGGCGCGGGACAGCTCGTGGAGCGTCCCGTTTTCATCCACAAAGCGCATGCGGATGAACAGATCCGGATTATCCTCGCTGTGGAGCCGGTCAATGCGGTGCTCTCCGAAGAAGGGCAGACCGGTGACAGCAAAGGCAATGGCGTCCGCGATGCTGCTCTTGCCGCGTCCGTTGCCGCCCGTAATGACGGTGGGATCGCCAAAGGTCAGGTCGGTGGGCTGACTGTAGGACTTGAAGCCCTCCATGTGCAGGGCTGTGATCCGAAACGATTTGAGTTTTTCCATCAAAAGCTCTCCTTTCTCATGCGGCGTCCTTCTGCTGAATGACCTCAAAGCTGTCCAGCAGATAGAAAACCACATTGTCTTTTTTTACCATACGTTTTTCCACATGGTATAGCTTCGCGCCCTTTTGCAGCTCAGGGTGATTCCCCATGGCGTATGCGTAGCAGCGTTTACCCTCCGGAGCTTCCAGAATGAGCTGCACGGTCGTCCCCGCAGCCTTGGCCTCCAACACGGTGTACTCGCAGGCAGGAAACGGAACAACGGTCGTGTCCTCCTGTGGCTTTGGCGGGTCTTTCTGCGTCGTGGGCTTTGCTGTGGGGGCAGGGGCCTGTTCCTCCGTGCGCAGGGCGGGGATCAACAGGGATTGGATGCCGCAGGCTTTCGCCGGCGTCAGGCCGAGACTTTTTAACGTCTCCAGATACCGGGCGTCCAGCTTACCGCGCTCTGTGGGCTTGATGATGAAGCTCTTGCCCTTCTTCTCCACATTGACCCAAACGGTGTCCATGCTGTAGAGCACACGGCCAATGCCCCACTGGTTGGCGGCACGCTTCATGGAGTCAGATAATCCGCCCTTGATGGGTTCGATATCCGAGTCCTCGGCGCCGTCCCATTTGGTGATCCAGCCGCGCTCCTCGAAATAGAGGGAGATGCCGCAAAGCTGCGACTCCCGTTTGCCTGTACTGTGCCACGGCTTGAACTCGTTATGCCAGCGGTCAGGGCCCATAACGTCGTCCAAACGGTTCTGGATCGCACGGTTGGTCACATAGGGTACAGCGATGCCCTGCATCCGATCCTCATAGGCGATTTGCAGCCGCCATTCCAGATCCTCCGCCGCAAAGGGCGCGGCCAGCCGTGACAACAATTCTCTGGGATCGTTCATTTGCTACCTCCCATTGATGAAATCAGAAAGTGTTTTGCCGCTTTCTACCAGTACATCCGTGTAATAGTAGGCGGGTTTCTTGTCCTTCAGGTGCTCCAGCAGTTCCCTGTGAGACATATGCAGCCTGTTATGGCTTTCCTTGAAAAAATCGTCGTTGTTGGGAATGCCCAGCAGAAAGCGTGGGAACTTCGACAACTGTGTCTGACTCTTGAAATGCGGCAGCACATTGTTGCCCACGCAGACACGCAGATCGTCATAAACATTGGAGAAGGGATAGTGATACATTTTCGTATCCCCCGTTGGCGGCTCATCTGCCACAACGCCCATAGAGCAATCTACCGCACGGCCATCCCGTAAAGTTCGTATGCCGAACACCATGCGCGGGATAGGAAAATCCAAATACTCGGTATCGCCATAGAAGATGTCGGCTCGAAGCTCCGGATTCCAGAGTACAAAGTATTTGTCCTCGCCGCAGAAGCTGACCTGAAGGCAATTTGGCGGCAGCAATCCGCTCCGCAGGAAGTGTTCCCGGTCAAAGCTGCCATAGATGGTGTTGTAAAAATCCAGCGGCGATATTTCCTTATAGCTGACCACACCGTTTTTCTTGTGCTCCTCTACGATAAATCTGCCGCTTTCGGGCGAGACGCGCAAAAGGATCTCGCCACTGTAATCCCGGTTTACGGCTGTTTCCATACTTACGCAGCCACCTCCATTTCCTGCTCCGCAGCGGCCAACGCTGCCAGCTCTGCTTTCATGCGGTCGATCTCCGCGCCGATGTAGGCCATCAGGTCAATGATGGAATTGGCAAACTCAATGGGGTCATAGTAGTCAGGCGGCGGCCAAAGATAGATCACACACCCGGCCTCGCACGGCACGATTTTGAAATCGTACAGCACATTCCCCATAAACATCTCCACCGCGTCACGAAGCTTATTTCTCCCGGTACATTCGGTTGTTCTGAAGTGAAGAGCCTCTATCTGCGCGATAAGCGTCAAAAAATCATCCAGCTCCGACTCCATCAGAAGGTAACAGGTATATTCCTCCCCGTAGAAATCGTTTGGATCGTCTTCAGGCAGATAGTCCACGCAAATGTACTCCACAAGAAGCATCACGGATAACTCAAATATGTCCTCAGTGTCGATCTCGCCACAACGATAATCACGCACGAGGTCGGCGAGAATACTTTTATTTCTCTGCCAAATATATTTCAGTATCCGCAGAAATCCCAAGATCTGCCATTCATATTCATGATCATACATAGGCCACCTCAGAAAAACGTGCGTACGCATTTTGACGCTGCGGCGATTTTTTTGACCTTGGCGTTGAAACCTTCCGCCCAGTTGGCGTGTACCCGCTTCACTGCCTGTGGCATATTGGCCGGAAGGACGTGCTTCATCTCGAAAGCGGTAAGATCCAACTGCTCCAGATTGAAAGTCCCGTTCTCGGAGAGCTTGTCAAACACATGCTCTTTCAGATAAGGACTGAACTCCTGCTCCTCAAAGATGGGATAAATTTCCGGGGCGGCGATGGCTCTTTGGAAGAACAACTCCGGAACAAACCGGATCGAAGAATCGGTCATTTGTCCTCAGCCCCCTCCGCATAGAGACGCACCAGGGAAATGGCGTATTGCTCCATGTTTTTTGCGATGTCCTCGGCCAGCTTGTCCGAGATGGTGGCCTGCTTGACCGCGGCAAAGTAAATGCCGGAATCAGGGAATATTTCCCCACAAGTCATGCCCACATGCCACGCGGCGTGCGCAGCCACAGCTTCTTCGCGGTTCTCCTTTGGACTCATAACAAAGCCGCGTATATCCTCATCGCCTATTTTTTGTGTTACATCCAGACTGTTCATAAGGCCAGAGAGATGGAACTCCATCGCCTCCTTCTGCATAGTTTTGCCATAGGAGAAGAAGTACAGAAACAGTGCCGGGTCTGTGCGTCCCAGCACTACGCCAAGCGGCGTATAGGTGGCTTGACGCCATGCCTTTTGCGCCGGCTCAAAGCGGGCGTACAGCTTCCCCAGCATGGGGGTAAGCAGCTGTGTCGCTTCCGCCCAGACCTGTGTGCGTACCGCGTCATCACTCCCCTGTAATTTATCCACAGGATGAACGATGGCTAATGTTGTTGATCTGCTCATAATCAGTCCTCCTCATGTCAGTGCCTTGAAGCCGTGGGGCGTCAGGACGTTGAAGATCATTTTGTTGGTAATGGTTTCTTTGACCTCGCTGCCGATATGCTTACCGTTGGCAGCGAATCTCTCGTCGGTTTCTCTGCGGATCACCTTGACGATGCGGCCCTTGATGATATGGGGCGAGTCACATTGGATCAGCCCGTTTATCATGCCGGAACCGCCGATCAGTCCGATCTGGCTGATGGACAACGGCAGCAGTGGGTGCTTGACGCCGCTGTCCAGCTGGCTGCGGGCCATGAGCTGCTGAAAGCTGTCACACCGACGCAGCTGCTGTTCCAGTTCCTTCTGGTTGAACCGTTCGCCCTTGAACACCTTGACCTCGGTTTCGTTGGCAGGCAGCGCATAGCGCGGGCTGTTCAACTCGGTCAGCGCCGGTATCCGATCAGGATAAGCGGCATACTGCTCCAGCCATTCGGTGCCCTGCGGCGCAGTCTCACGGCGCTTCCGCGTGCCCATGACCACAACCTGCTTGAATTTTTTGAACTCTCCGTCTGTAAAACGCCAGACGGAGATATGCTCAAAATTATCGCAGAGGATACGGCAAATATCCGACGTCAGACGGTAGTAAGGGATCACATACAGCAGCAGACCGCCGTACAGCAGATGCGGGATGCTCTCAATGAGGAACCGCTTTTCGTGCCGTGCCTTGCTGCCGCTCTCGTTGAGCACGGAGAGGTACGGCGGGTTTAGGAACAGCAGGTGGAACGCCTCTCGGCTGATGTCGCTATGGAAGAAGCTGCCGAAGCCTACACGGTGCAGACGGGTCTGCGCCTCCTCCGCACGGCTTTCATCCAGCTCCACCCCATAGGCATAGCAGTTGTTACCCTGGGCGATCTGCCGCAGCGCCTTTCCGCAGCCGCAGCAGGGGTCAAAGACGTTGGTGGCCACCCCCTCCGGAAAAGAGATGCCTTGCAGCATCAGCGCAATGTTATCCGGATCGGTGGGATAGTACCCCAGCTTCACATTGTTCATGAGCCGCCCGATGGTGGCCGCGTTGACGGTGTTTTTCTCCGGGAGCTGCTGTGCGAACCGGCAGACCGCATCATATACCGAGCGGTAGCCGGTGCTCATCAGGTCGAAGCCCTTAAAGCCCCGCAGCAGCTGCCCGGCCATGGCCGCCAAAGCGTAGCTCTCCAATTCCATCAACAGAGGCTGCGCGTCAGCCAACGCCTGTGTCAGATCGTCACGGATGCGGCGGAGCGCGTCATAGGTATCATGGGCGGCGGATAGATCCGTTTGCCGGTACTTTTCAATACGAGCGCGGAATACCACCATGGCCTGCATCGCTTGCGGGATCTGTTCACGCAGCTCGCCGATCCGTTCCAGCACATAGTAGCGTTGGCTCTGTAAATCTTCACTCACGGTATGTCACCTCGCCATCTGCATAATTTGCAGGAAAGGCAAGGAACAGATGCGTTCCTTGCCTTTCTCCCGTCGCTATATTTGTGACGGTGTATGGGTAGTGGTTCATGCGGCCTTTTGAGACGCAAAGGCTTCTGCCGCAAAGTCAAATACGGGCGCGTTTTCCTCCGGCGTACCGGGGACGAGCTTCAGCGTGTAGCCGCTCTCCCGCGCCAGCTTGAACATATTGACAAAGCGGGAGAGTTCTTCATCGAAGGGCTCCTTGGCAGCTTCCGCGGTCTTGCTCTCCTTTACGGGAGGTGCATCTTCGGTATCCGTCGTATCAGGGCGATACGATGCGTCCGCCGCGTTGGTGTGGACAGGATACGCGAACAAGGACAGCCAGAAAGCACGCCACATGGACGCCAGCAGTGTTCCCAGGAGGGTGCGCTGCCGGGTGGGCAGGTTGATGATCTGCTTGGCCTTTACCTCGTCGATCTCGCTGATAGTAACGGTCAGGCGGCCAGTCTCCACATACGCCGCGGAGCAGAAGCAGCTCACCACCGCGCTCTCGGAGGCGAACACCTCGGAGGACTCCACCACCTTGGCGATAAGTCGGCGGCATACGGTGCGGGCTGTCTCAATGCAGCGGATACGGATGATGTCCGCCTCCACGGTTCCGGCGTGGATCACGCCATCGCCGTCGATCTGCTTTGCGACTACGCCATAGGTCACTTCCAACGTACCCTCTACGATGAGATGATCCGTGGACAGGCTTTCATAGTGGACAGTTTCACCCTTGGGGATATAAATGGTTTTCATGTTCGTCGATTCCTTTCATTATTTGTTCATGCGGCGGCACGGTATCTGACGGGCAGTACCAGTGCCACATCATCTGTGCCCTCTGCTGTGATGGTGACAGGCGAAACAGGGCTGAGCACATGGAGGCACACCTTCTCATGACCAGAAAACTGCTGTAAGGCGTCCCACATATAGGAGAGGTTAAAGGCAAACGCGACTTCGCTGCGGCCGGGCAGCTCAATTGCCGCCCGATACCGTGCCGATGGTGTTTGCAGCGACAAACACCCGTTTTCAAAATAGGCAACAGGTGTGGTTTTCGCAGGGGAAGCACATTCCTTCAGATAGGTCAGCCTTTGCAGAAATTCTTTGCGGTCAACCACATAACTCTCCCGTTCGCTGCGGGGGATGGCGGCCTCCGGCGTCAGTGTGTCGCAGGTTTCCAAACGGCGGACATAGGCGCAAAGCCCCTCCGCCGCGAAACGGACATACCGGGTGCCCACCTGAACGGACACGTTTTGATCGCCAAAGGCTTTCAAGATCCACATGGCATCCGCGGGAACAACGAAGGTCTTATCCGCGGTCATGGCATCGTTTGCACAGACGGCCAGACGCTGGCCATCCACACAGTAGAGCTGCTGCCGGTAGAAGCGTACACCGCTCATCACAGGGCGGCTGTCGCTCCGCCGCTGAGCCGCATACTTGATGCGGCCAATGCAGGCGAGAAGCTGTGCCGCATTGGCGGTATACGCCTGCTCACAGGTAAACCGCGGCAGCTCCGGATAATCCCTCAGCGGGTGTCCGGTAAACTCCGCGCTTTTGTCGGCACAGGCCATGGTGATCTGTGGGGATGAAACTGCCGCGTCCGCGCAGGAGAATGTCAGCGGGCCACGGAAGAACTTCCCTGCCTTCGCGATGGACTTTGTGCCGGAGAGGACAACGCCGAAGTCGTCCCCCTCGGTCGGAATATCCGTCTGTATCCATAGCTCCAGATCTGTGGCGGTGATGGTACATACACCGTCACGAAATTGAATACTCGCTTCGCTCAGTGCGGGGATCGCACTGACCTTCAAGAGTGGAATTACGTGGTTCAGCGCCTTGAAAAATGCGCCGGAATCTACAGTAGCTTTCATGCTGCACTCCTATTCTTATCCAATGTGGTACTCATGCGGACGGTCTTGGTGGAAAAATCCGTTTGCCGCACGCTGCATTCTCCGTTGACGAGGATATTGTAGACCATATCCACCACGATCGTAGCGGCGGTGATATTGGCGGCCATGCTCTGCGGGTCTGCCAGAGAGGCTTCGGCACAGGAAAGCTCCGAAGGGAACCAATCCTGCGCCTTCAGTAGCTCTGGGAACACGCCGCCCACCGGCTTTCGGACGGTACGGCCATTCCTGCGGACGCCGCATACTACCTGACCGGAAAACTCACCGTTGCCGCTGTCGATATAGATAAGGTTTTCCGCTTTCAGGAATGCCTTGTGGCAAAGCTGACGGGACTTGTCGTTATCTACGGCACCGATAAGTATGACCTGTTCGCGTACCGTGGGGTAGCGACTGTACTCGCCTGCCCAGCCATCTGCGTGAATGAGTGTGGTGAGCGTATCCAGATCCTCCACGAAGGCGGGCAGGTATTCCGCTTCCATGCCGAACACGGCGGCGTATCGCTCTGCCAGGATCTTCGCCTTGTTTTCACCCAGATCAGCGGGAGAAAAGTTCTGACGCACGAGGTTTTTGAACTCCACTTTATCTCCGTCACAGATGATAAAGCGGCTGGGCCGATCCAGCGCGTACAGGAGCCGATAGATATGCGGCGCGATATGTCCGCCCGTTCCGCCCGCGCCCAGCATGACGATTTTCACCGGTGTATTTGTAGGCAGCTTCATTTCAGATCCTCCAGCAGAAGATCCAGCGCCTTCCAGCCCCAAATACCCGTTTTCTCCTCTTTACGAGGCGAGACTTTTGAGACCGGCACCTTCTCGTGGCTCACTTCAATACACCATTCAGGCGGAAAGGGTTCCTCAAGCCCCTCTACCACCGTACCGGGGTCGATGTCCACGAAAGACCCGCCGCAGCAGATGCGCGCTGCGATCTCCGGATAGAAATGATCCAGATGGCCCAGCACCATGTAGATACCGGTCCCGCGTTCATCCGCGTCATCAATAGAGGAGAAAAACGCCTCCATGCTATTGTGGGAATGAATGTCGGCATAGTGGATATAGCGGCTTTCATCATCGTAAGGATTTTCCTGCAAACTGGCGTGGATGCCCGCTTTGCTGACGTTCTGTTTGGGGACGTAGGCGAGGTATTCCTCCTTCCACTTGTCCCAATAGATCAGCACCAGCGCTTCGTACTCCTGTCCATGCTCTGCCATGAAGGAGCGGAAGAACGCGATGATCTGGCGCATCAGCGACAGCGGGATCAGGGGCAGGGCCGGGGTAAACCCGGCCGCAACCGCCTGAAAATCAATGATCTTGTGTTTTGGGGCGATAAATTCACCCTGCTCGGTCTTGTGCATCTCATAGATGTGACCGTCATTGCCGGGGATCAGGCAGATGACCTTATCCGAATTGCGGGCGGCCTCCACGGTGGGAAATGTTCCCTTGTAGGCGGCAGTACCCTTATTCTTCATGGTCACCTTGGGACGCACGATGCAGTCCGGATTCTTGTCTTTGGCTTTTTTGAGCGCGTCCAGGAACTCACGGGAGCGCTCGATGGACTCCTTCATGGAGATGATCGTTGTTCCCTTGGGGTCTTTGACGTCCTTGCGGATAGTGCCATACTCCACCGACCACGACACATTTTTGCCCTCCTCCAAGTCAAGAAAATCCTCTGACTTACGGATGCGAAGCTCCTCGAATGTCATGGTAGGATCTTCAATGACCTCCTTTGCGCTCTTATGGCAAAAGACAGGCTTCTTTTCAAAAAGGCTGGCTTTTGCGTTCTCCACGGTCTTTGCCTCGAAGGCTGCTTCCAGCGGATTGTTGGGTACAGGCTCTGCGGCTGGGATCGTTGCGGGAGGAATGGTCACTGCCGCCGGCTGCGGCGCAGGGGTCTGCTCCGCTTGGGGCGCTGCGGGGGACGTAGGCGGCTGCTCCACGTGGGGCGTTGTTGTCTCCGGTGCGGGAACAGCCTGCTGGGGCACTTGGAATGGGTTGGCTTCGGGTGCTGCTGCGCCGTTGGATGTGCCGGTGCCGAAGATCTCGTTGATGTCAAGACCTTCCTCCGCGCTGATCTCCTGAAACGGCCACATGCTGTTGCTGTCACTCATGGTAACGGCTCCTTTCGTGTTTTGGGACAATAAAAAAGAACGCAACCGCCCCGAAAGGCAATTACGTTCTTCTTGATGTCCAGTTTTTTACATACTTCAAGTCTTAGTCAGAACGAAGAAGGGGGTTGACCTCCTTTCTCGCCCGTGCCTGCTCTGCTCCGTCCTCAATGCCTAATGACCTTAAGTACAAGGCCATTGTAGCGGAAAGATGCCGGGGCGTACAGGTGGAAAGTGATCATGATTTTATGCTAAAAACGATAGACCAAGAAGACCGCAGAAGTATGAGCTTTATGAACGATTTAAAATGCTGCGAAAAAGACCGGAAGCGAGACTAAAAGAGTTTTATAAAGGCCAATGCGCATAAAATAAAACAAACTTGTTTTGTAGAATGGTGTCATATATGCACGGCTCAAGACATGCTATTAATGTAGGATACATTGCGACAATAGGATGCATTGGCGAATTCTATGATAGTATTGTAATCCTAAAAACAAAACTTAATATTAAAGGAGAGCATTATTGTGAAGAAAATAATAGCATTTGGGTTAAGCTTGATGTTAGTATTTCAACTTAGTATTCCAGCTGTAGCGATGACATTTCCGGGCAGCGCAGAGGCGGAAAAAGCAGAAAATGTCAACACTATTATGAGTGAAGAACTAATTGAACTCCGTGAACCAAATTCGAAAACTTTTCAACTTTCCAATGGCACATATGAGTGTATAATCTATGCCGAAGATATGCACTATGAAGATGGGCGTGGGAACCTTTCCGAAATCGATAACTCTATTGTAAGAGAGAGTTATTCGTTTGGCGATGTAACATATGCATATCGGAATGCGGCCAACAAGAATATCGTTCATTTTGCCGAAACTGAACCAAAGATCTGTATTTCTGCCCCAAAAGGATTGTTGGAATTTTCTTTTGTGAATTCCGAAGACACTGTTGCTACTATCGGTAATCACTATAGTATGCATGAATTCTCAATTTGCTCGTTAGATGGAGATAACTACATTGCATATCCCGATGTTTATACCCAAACAGATATGGTATATGCGGTCGAAAACGATCTTGTGAAAGAGTATATTATTCTAAAGGGCAAAAATGCTCCGGCAAAGTTTTTGTTTAGATTTAATACCGAGGGGCTTTCTGTACGAAAGAGCGACGGAGTAGTTCAGTTTTATGATGAAGCCGATACTATAGTTTTTGAATTAGAAAAGCTATTTGCAGTAGATGCTGCTGGGGCATATACCAATGCCCTTGAGTATAATGTAATCGGTACAGATGGACAGTTTACACTTGTTGAGGTTTCGGTCTCAGAAATCTATTTAGAAGACCCTGCAAGAGAGTTTCCCATAATGATAGACTCAACAGTAATGATAACCGGATCCTCTACGACTTATGACACATATGCTTCAAGCAAGTATCCTTCCACCAATTACTATACAAACACATATTTGCGAACAGGCAAAGATGATGATTATGGAATAAGAAGAAGTTATATTAAGTTTGATATTCCGGATTATCTTAGCAGTGAGGCAATCCTTTCTGCGGAGTTGAGAATAAGAAAATATAGTGGATCAACGCCGACTGTGACGGCAAATCGTGTTACTAGCACATGGACTTCGAGTACGTTAACATGGAATAATAAGCCGAATTATCAGTCTGGAGGAAGCAGCTTAATCCTTACCTCAAATGATTGGTACAAGGCAGACGTGACTGGAATTGTGCATAGCTGGGTAAACGGTGTCTATAGCAATTACGGTTTCCTTCTGCGTGATACAAACGAAAGTAGTACAAGTCATTGGACGACATTTTACTCGTCAGATGCGGCTTCGCCTAATAAGCCAGAATTGCACATTTCATATTCTGCTAGCAGTGCGCAATTGATTGGCGTAGTTAATAATGGCCACGATCATGTAACATGGACTAGGACGGTTCGCCCATATCTGGAAAACTGTGGTTTTCCGACAAAATATAATACAGGGGCATTCACTGTTAGTCAAATTAGGAGCTACTTGGGCTCTAATGAGAATGCAGTGTTTATTAGCCGCAGCCATGGCGGTAAATATCTTAGCAATGATGCTGTTATCGGAACATGTATACGGCTTAATGATGATGATTCTAATAAGGTTTTCTTTAGTAGTACCGGAATGAACGGGTTGGATTTATCGAACTTGCTTTTAGTAATGTTTATTGGATGTAAAACAGGGTACGGTGGAGTCGGTGGAAAGAACCTTCCGACTGTTGCATGTAGTAAAGGGGCAAAAACCGCAGTTGGTTTTAAGGAAAGTATTGACTGCCCTACCGCAAACAACTGGACCATTGCATTCTGCAAGCATTTGGAGAATGGAATGTCTGTTGGTAGTGCATGTTCACTGTTGGGTTCTTTGGCTACATACAGAGACACAACCATGACCTCGTATATCATTTGCGGCAACCAGAATACAATAATCAAAAAAAGTGGGACACTTCTAATGTCTACAGAGGGGTGATTAATATGAAGAAAACATTTGTGATAATACTGAGTATGGTTTTGACAGTGTGCCTTTTGGGATGTGCAAAAAAAGCTGAAGGAAATAACGGTTTCATTGCATATGAAATCACTGCTTCTGCAGATGAAACGGATGGTGGATTACATTTAAATGAAACGGACATTTGGTCTAAGGAAAACTGCAATGCTTTTTTAGATTCCTCAATCCAAGAAAGTAAAACTATAGTTTTTGATGGTCAGCCGTATCAGGGGACGTATTGGTACTCTGTTACTGAGATGTTTAATAATTACCAATCCGACTACTATACATTTGACGGGGGATGGTTTGCGGTAAAATCATCAACGGGAGCGCTGGTTTCTTTTGTTGACTGTGATGTTGTCGAAGGAAATCTGACGATTGAGGATTGCAAAGATGAAGCGTTTCGTATTGCAAACCAAGTTATTGATGTTGAACAATATGAGTTGACAGCTACTTCTGATGGGCTGATAAACACATATTTCTTTCAAAAGTATATTGACGGTTGCAAAACCTGTGCAAAGCTTGCCGTTGGTATATCAACTAGCGGAAAGATTGTATCTTTTGGGTATGCAATGATTGACGAAATTGATTTGGTTGCTGGTAATAAAACAGCTTTGCTCGAAAACACAATTGAGAATCTAAACTCCGTCAATGGCATTGGAGCAATCGAAGAAAAGGTAAGAAGAATATATCCCAATCTACATGATTACGAAATCGAGGACAGAACCTTGGTGGTTGCAGGGAATGGACGTGTTGGTGTCGTTTACAGGGTCGATGTTGAGATTCAAGACAAGAGTAGCTTGGATGAAATTAACATGGTATCTTCGTGTGTTTATATTTTGTTACAGGAGAGTGGGGGAGGATCTGGTGAAGAAGTTAGTTAAGAAGGATCATATAATATACGGACGAGTATGATATGTTATTCCCGCAACTGATGATGTGAGTCCAGTGTAGTCGGAATAATAAAAACAAAGGCAAGCGCTCGCTTACACATTAAAGTTTTTTATATAACTACTCATCAACTGTAAGAGGCAGGACTCAGTAGTCGAAAACAACTACTGAGTCCTGCCTCTATATATTGATAGCGGGAAATGAAAAGCCTTGATTTGTAGTGAAACAGTAAGTGGCGAACCGCCCCACGCCTTGCCCATGCACCGTCTCTGTGAGATAGTATTCCAAACTCCAAATGTCTCTCTTAGAGTGCAAGGGAGACATTTGACATATTTTTGTAAGACACTGCAAAGACTTTAATTTGTTGCTTTCAATTATCTATATGCATCTATTAGCGAAGTGATATTAGTGTCAAATAAACTATTAGTTTGATAAATCTTCCGGCAAAAAGGCTTCAGGCTGAAATCCGTGTCAGCTTGCCCTTTGTCCAGCAAAATACCTGTTACCGTGAAATGATACGCGGCCTGTGCCGCCTGCAATTCCTGCCGACAGGCATCGGACAACGCACATTCGCCATCTGTGATGAAAACCACATCGGCCTTTTCAAAGCCCTCCGACTCCATCAACCGGATTGCCTCCCGGATGGGGCGTTCAAAGTTTGTACCGCCGCCGAGAAATGTCTCCGCCGCAGACAACTTATCCTCCAGCGTATATTCACCCGGGCGGAATATGTCCACTTGACAACTGCTGCTTCCGGCAAAATGGATCAGCGCAAAGCTCCGGTGGCTCTCTGCGGCGATCTCCAACAGGGTCATGGCCACCGCCTTACCCCATGCCGCAGCTTCGCCTTCGGTGGAACCAGACTCATCCAGACAGCAGATAATATCGCCCATGCCCTTATAAATAGGTTCACGCCGGCGATATTGTTTAATCTGCTTTTGCTGATACTTCCGCAGGAACAGCGGAATAGTCTCCGGCGTGGCCAGCATGGCAAGCTCCGAGGTCAACGCACGGGACAGGTTATTGCCCAACTCCAGAGAGTAGGTTTCACCCCGCCCATAGGCATAGCTATTTTTCTTGGCCTGCGTGAAAATCTCGCGAAAGCGTCCCAGATACTTGGAAATATCCTTCAGCACCGTGCTTTGGCGTACCTTTTTCAGCAGCGCAAGATTTTCGGGTGTACGGCACATATTCATAGGCTCATCGCTCCATGCGCCGATGATGCTCTGCACCTCCTGTGCCCGTTCTGTGGCAGCCTGTACAGCGGCGGATACCGCCAGATCAACTGCTTCCATTTGACGTAGCATGGTCGTGTCCAGCATCTGAGATACAGCCTCCACCTGCCGCTGCTTGCTGCCCAGTCGATTGGCAGCAGTTATCAGCGCCTGCTTATCCGTCTCGGTCGTTTCTCCTGTAGCTTGGACATCAAGCAGCTTGGCGAGCTCTTCTGCTGCGGTATCACGCGCCGTTTCCAGCTTTTCGAGGGTATTTAATGCACCTTTGTCACCGCCCAGCTCAGACAACAGTCCGTCCAACTCTTCGGCGGCTCGACTGGTGAACTCCGCCGCCGCTTCATAGGCGGGTAAGCTGCGACCCTCGCAGATATTCTTCAGCGTGGGATAGTCGTCCTGTTGAGAGATGTGGTCGAGGATGGGTGCGTTGAATTTCTGCGCCGCAGCGGTGAGCATATCCGCATCGTTTTTGCGCGGAGCCAGCGAATACAGGGATTGAAATACATCGCGGGAGAGGGCGGGGAAAGACTTGAGCCTCTGCGCCGCGGCGTTCTCCGTCATATCCATTTCTGTATCATCCTCGCGTAGTTCAGCGTATATGCTGTCCTCCAGTTTGCTGGAGCGCATCACCCGGTCAGTCTTCTGTGCCGGTTTTCTCCGAAGTGCCGCAAGCTCCACAATGGGAGAACGCAGTACATCCGCTATTGTCCGAAAGGCTTTTCGCCTATTGGTATTCATAAAGCATCTCCTATCCGCAGGGAGAGGCGTGAGCCTCCCCCTGCTATTTTATTACCCTATAGGATCAGAACGGCAGATCTTTGCCGGGACCACCCGCAGCGGACGGAAAATCATCCAGCGGCGGGAAATCCTTAAAGGCGTCTGCCTCACCGTACCCGGAAGCTCCTTCGGCCTGCGCCGGGCGGGAATCGCCGAAGTAGACATTATCGGCGTTGATCTCCGCGCTGCGCCGCTTATTGCCCTCCTTATCCTGCCACTCGCGGATCTGGAGCCGCCCCTCTACCACGATCATGCGGCCTTTGGTAAAATACTTGCTGACAAATTCTCCAGTGGCGCGCCAAGCCACCGCATCAAAGAAGTCGGTCTCCTTTTCTCCGGACTGCGATTTGAAATCGCGGTCACAGGCAATAGAGAAGCTGCATACCGGTGTACCGCTGCCGGTGCGGCGCAGCTCAGGATCATGGGTCAAGCGGCCCATCACAAAAATCTTGTTCAGCATAAATCGTTCCTCCAAAAATGTAGTTATTGCAGAGCAGCCATCTGCTCCAACGGGATATAGGTGAAATTCACCGCATTGTGGGCGGCCATGCTGATGGTCTCCAGATCGTTCAGGAGCTTGTTCACCATGCCCTTTTCACTGTCAGACTGTGCGGCGGCACATAGCTCCTGCTGCCGCTTATACAGCTGGAGCAGTTCACCACGCAGCTTCAGCAGCGCCTTGCTGCCAGACTTGGGATTACTGCCATCCGCAACAACGGTGTTGAAATCCTCCTGCGCCTCCACCGCCATGGCAAGAATACTGTTTACCTTATCCTGCAAGGGATTGACGCACAGGCGGGTCAGTGTGTTTTCTACCGTGGGCCGGTCACTGGGTGCCTGCCAGAGATAGCACTTGAGGATCAGCAGGTCTTGGGACTCCACCTTGTCATGCCCTTCCAGCCAAGCCTTGGCCTGCACCAGAGGGTAGTAGTTGAGATATTTACGGTCTGACACCTCGATTCCGTTGCCCCGCAGTTCACAAAGCACATCGTCAGCCAGTTCGTTGATGGCATCCGGCACAAGGATGGCGGCCACCTCCTGCTGCATGGCGTACAGCTCGGACAGCGAGATCGTGGCATTTACCGCTCCATCGCCGCCGTTTTGCTTGCTCTTGAGGACGGCCAGACGCTTATCGCGGTCAGCAATATCCTCTGTCACCACTTTGATCTGCAAACGGTCATACAGCGGCGCTAGGATCTGCTCCTGCGGATCGGCAAAATTAGGAATCTCGTTGGACGCTGAAAAGAAGGAAATTGCCGGAATGGGATAGGTGCGCCCCTCGTTGGTGTATTTGCGCTCGTTGAGCGCTGTCAGCAGAGAGTTCAGCACGCCATCATTGGCCTTGAATATCTCATCCAGAAACACGATGTCCGCCTCCGGTATTTTACCGGCGGTTTGTACCACGGGCTCATTCTGATGCAGCGCGGCCACGGCCTTTCGGTAGCTGAGCAGCTTATCCGTCGCCTTTTCCAGCATGGCAAAGGTGTCCGGCGTATCTTTCCTCGCACCGAGACCATCCACCATACTTTGAAGATCAAAGCGCAGGTTTTTATGCACGTCATCATCCTGCAGCACAGCATCCGGCACGCTGCCGGGTATCAGGCTGGACAGGTCGATGCGGCCAAAAAGCTGATCCTCATCGGTCTGCTTGGAGAGCAGCCGTTCAAACTGCCGTGCATCGGTGATCCGCTGTCGGAACAGGTTGATGGACAGGCTCTTGGCCTGACCGGGCTTGCCGAGAATGAACAGGTTATTCCGCGTCAGCAGCGCAACGGCGATCAACTCAACCAGTTCTTCGCGCTCCGCCACCTGACTGTTGACATCCCGCATCACGGCCAGCATTTTATCTCGCAGTGTCATACTATCGTAACATCCTCCTTCGTTTCATTGTTTCCGCGGCACAGATCAATAAGCTTCTGGCATTGGTGCATCTCAAAACCGCCGATATGCGCCTTCCGTTCGGGAAGGTGCATTTTCTTTGCCAGCCAGCGATACGCCTGTGTCCGACTCATGCCGCGCTCTGTCCAATAGGCGTCGAAAACCTGATGGGTTTCGATACGCTTGAGACGCAGCACCTCATTGGCCAGATCACCAAGGGGGCGAATCGTCCCCCTGTGACAGCCTACTCTGGCGTTGCAGTTCTGACATTGATATAGCTTTTCGTCTTTCAGACCCAGCCGCACGGCAGAATCGCCGTAGACGCTTCCTGCCGGCACAAGGCGGACAATACCGCCGCAGTATCGGCAAATATGGGGTATCTCCAACCGCACGCCCCCTTACGCAGCCTTTGCGGCTTTTTTGCGGGCTGGCTTTGCTTTCGACGCGGTCATGCGGAGCTGTGTCTGCATATAGAACGCATCCTCCGTGGAGAGCGTCAGCATTCCCGTCTGGGCGATACCCAGCGTAACGGTGCCGCGCAGTGCCCGCAGGCAGCGTTCCAGCCGATCCACCGCAAAGCAGTAGTCACCGAAAGGCTGTCCCGTCAGAGGAATGACCGTCAATGCCGCGTTGGAGGAACCGACCTCGCCGGTGCAGCGAAGGGTCAGCCGATTCCCATCGAAGTGTAGGATTATCCTGTTGTCCATACAGGCGGCCGTAGCCGTCTGCAATGTGCGGCGCAGCTCCTCAGAATCGCTCAGCACCGTAAATGTGTTTTGTGTCCCCGCAATGAGACTGTCCGTGTCCACATAGCTGCCGTGCATGAGCCGTGCGGCAAACTGAAAGCCCTCTTTCACAAAGACGAGCTGCCTGTCAGCCATGCCAACGGAAAATGTATCCTTTTCCTCACAGAGCTGGGCCAGCTTTTCCAGGTTGGCAGCGGGGATAAGAAACGTCTGATCTCCGGTACATTGCTTATCTCCCTTTGCGGAAACAATGCAGACGCCATCGCTGCCAACGGCGCGCAGGCCATCAGCGGTCAGGCGGAGGTTTACGCAGCGCAGCAGGGGCATATTGCTGTTGTTCGGGTCTGTGGCAAACGCCGCACGGCGTACCATGGACGGAACACCGCTGAGCTTCACCATGCTTTCAGGAGCAGTGATGTTCATGCGTGGGAAACCTTTGCCGCTGGCTGTTGGTACCTGATAGTACGCATGGTCACTGGATAGTGCCAGCGTATCCTTGTCTCCCTTGCAGCACTCCACCGTATTCCCCGGAAGGTTGGTGAGCATGGCGGAGAGCAGCTTGGCATCAATGGCGAATGTGGTATCACCGCCTTCATAGGCCAGCAGCGGTACGTCCTGCCGCAGTGTCACCTCCATATTGGTGGCGGTCATGTGCAGGGAGCGCGTTCCTGTGTTGATCTCCAGCAGCGCACACTTCAGCACCTCTAGTGGTGATGCGGACGGCGCCAGCTGTGCGGCACGTTTGGCGGCAGTCAGAAACACCGCCCTGTCAATGGTAAAATTCAAAAATATTCCTCCTTTACGCGGCAGTATCGAACATACTGAGCTGGTCCTCCAGTTCGGTGTGTTTCGGTTTCCTGCCGGTTCTCGATGCTTGCAGCAAGCCATCATAGAGCGTCTGCCGCGCTGCGGTATCTGCGGCACGGACACTTTCGGGCTGCGGTACTTCGACCACCCTTTCTTTCTGAACAGTGACCGGCTCCGGAAGCTGCTTTACTGCGCGGTGCGGGTTGATAATGGCCATCTTCTTGAAGGTGGCGGCAATATCCTCCACATTGTCCTTGATGCCCAGCATCAGCTCCTTTGCCATCTGTGAGGTCATGTCCTGCACGTCACTCATGGCCGCCAGTCCTTCCTCGGAGAAAGTCCCCTCGATCAGTCCGGCCACAGCCAGCTTGGAGGCCATCAGCTTCATCGCCTTCGCCTGCATGGTGTCGGCGTAATAGAGCATATAGACCTCGACTCTCGGTGCTGTCTGGTTGATGCGCCATGACCGGCGCGACGCCTGCCGCAAGGTGAACAGGTTATAGCCCATGGAGTAGAAGATCAATGTCGTAAAGGCGTTCAGGTCAAGGCCGGTCTCCACACATTTGGGGTTGGTGATAATGACCTGTGTGCCTGCGGACAGCCTCTTACTGAGCCAATCCTCCCGCTTTTCCGGGACGATCTGTGTGCTCAGGATCTCCGTTCGGATACCTTCCTCACGCAGCAGCCCCAGCAGCTTTCGCTGGGTATCTGTCCGTGTCCAACTGGTGTAGATCATTACCCTCTCGCCTGCGGCGATCTTGGCCCGCACGATCTCCAGCACCTTCTCCTCTTTCGGGAGGACGGTCTGGAAGTCTGCCATGTCCTCCGGCTTCACGATGATGCAGCCGCTGATGGGGTGGATGATCTCCGGCTGGTCATAGGGCTGATCCGGATACACCGTCAACAGATTGAGATAGGCGGACAAGATCTTATTGGCCGCCTTACGGTCATTTCTCAGGACTGACGTCAGTTCTCGTTCCACTTCTTTGTATGCCTCTTCGATTGGCTTCGGCATCGTCAGTGGTATGGGAATTTCCTCGTAATCAGGAAGATCCTTGCCCATATCGGACAGCGACAGGAATGCCGTACACTCCAGCAAGAAGCGGGAGAATACCAGCGGAGAAACACCGGGGAGCTGCCGTGAGCGTTTTTTGCTTTTGGCACTGCGGCGGTTGGAGTTATAGTCCGCGTCGGTGATCTCATAGGTGTTTTCCACCACGCCGTATTCCGCATCGAACCGGGAAGGTGCATCGTGTGGCTTTCCATCCTTCCGCATCAGTCCGGGGACGATCCGGTACAGAAGATGAAAAATGCCGGAGCTGTAACCGTTGATCAGCGTTGCGGTCATGCCGATGAATTTCCGGCTGATACCATAAAGCTCCGCCATAGCGTCACCCTGCCCGCTGTCGTTGTTGTACTCATGCAGCTCATCACAGAGAAAGCTGCCGATCCGTCCACGGTACTTTTTCTTGAGGTAGGTACTCAGCGCAAAGCGGCGGTGCGCGCCCTTGATGCAATACGGACGCTCCGGATGCTCCACGAGCTGCCGCAGCTGATCCAGAATGTGTTCGTTTTTCGTGCGGTTGAGGTGCATGGCAGCCTGCGGCCGGAACACCCAGCCATACCCGCCGATTTTTATCCACGTCATTTGACGCCGGTCATTGACCGGTGCCCAAAGCGGTGTGCCGCAATGAGGGCATCGGTGGTTCGCCAGATGCTCCTTCTGGAAGAAAAACTGGTCCGAAGGTACCATGTATCTTGTGCCGTCGCCACTGGTCTCCATCTCAATGAGTCCCAGACAGTCCGGGCAGACAAAGCCGCGCTTTCTGCGGCTCCATAGCACGGCGGGATAACGCATGTAACCGTCTCTGGCACGTTCTTTACTGAAAACGGCATATACGTTTTTATCCCCACGTTGGTACAGGTCAAAGAGCCGATCCACGTCGGTGATGCTTTTGACCACCATGCCATAGGTATCCGGCAGCGTTTCTGCGATCTCACGTACCCATTTGCCTGTGACGTGTGAAGGGCACATGACAAGGTTGAAGGATTTGCCAGTCCCGCGGCCTTTGAGTGCGTTCAACGCTCCTGTCGCTGCTGCACTCAGCTTGGTCTTGCCGCTGCCGCATTCCGCCACAATGAGTGCCATTTTTTGTTGGCAAAGCTGCCGTTTGACAGCCTCCGTCACCGCAAGCTGGGCATCATAGAGGGAATAGCCGGCTTTTTCGTGGATGTAATCGTTGACCTCCAGAATTTCTTCCGAAAGCGGCTCCGACGCCGGATCGAACTTGGGAACGAACTGGCTACGGATACGGTCAGCCACAGTAACGCCAAAGGTATTCAGATAGCTGGTCACGCTGTTCACCTCCGCAAAGCCGTCTGCCGCACCAGGGAGAGCACCGGGAATGGTGATATTCCCATCTTTGAGCCCTTGCTCCAGAATATCCGTTACGTTTCGATCCTCCGGCAGCAGCGTCAACGACCATGCTTCCATGCACTCAGTGAAGGAAAGCACTTTCATCTGCCGCAGATCGCCGCGGGCAATGAGAGAATCCAGCACATAGTCCTGAAACTCAGGGATCAGCGGTGCGGCGGTTTTCCGGTCTACCTCAGCAAACAGACTCGCACGGTCTCCGGGCGGGCAAAAGATATAGCATTTGCGTGGGTTTTCGGAGGCGTCCTCATCGCTGTCGTCGGCAGTATTCTCCTCCATCTGGCTGTCATCGTTGGCCATCAGGGTCGCAACGGCATATATCCCGTCGTGAGACAGCAGCCGTCGGTAACCTTTGGGCCTGCAATCCAGATATAGGGTCGTATCGTCTTGTTTCAGCTCCACCGACGCGCCGCCGTATATGGCGTCCGATAGAGCCCGCACGACTTCGGGATAACCGCCGAAGCGAATGGCGCTGATCGTCTGCTGCGTACCGCTGTCGATGATAACGGTATCCGCGTAACCGGTCAGCCGGATCTGAAATTTGGGGTCACTGTAGCTGAGTTCCATTAGCTTACTTCTTATAGGTGCCATTCATTTTGAAATCTCCTTTCTTCCAGACAATGAAAAAAGACCGTAACTGCCCCGAAAGGCAATTACGGTCTTCTTGATGTCCTATATTTTTACATACTTCAAGTCTTAGTCAGAACGAAGAAGGAAACCTTACCTCCTTTCTCGCCCGTGCCTGCTCTGCTCCGTCCTTTATGCTTTCACCTAAAGTACAGGGTTATTGTACCGCAGGGAAAGCAGGGCGTACAGGTGGAAACTATCACCTTGTGTTTTTACACATTTGGTATATGAGCAGAGGTCGGTTGCCCCTCAGAATCCTCAAAAAACAGTGGTCACTTGTTTAGTTTCCGCCGTTGTATTTGTTTATCATTTCCGCTTTTAGTGTCAAAAAAGCATTTAGCCCTTCATTATCAACAGCAAAAAACTCATTGTTAGAAACCTCAGCATATGGAACATAAGTGGAATCTCCTGAGATCGGATATACTTTGTTTTCACACTCGCTATAAGAAAATACGGGTACGATGAATTGCCCGCTTTGCAGCCGGAGCACGTTTGTGCCGTCCTCTGCGTTACCTACGATTCCCGATAGGAAAACAAGATATTTGTTGCCGACTTTCATAAAATTGACATAGCCCATATCCATACTCCTATCGTCGGCATAGACTTTCCATCTATCCGCTGTGATAAGAATCTCCTCTCCCTGCGTCACTTTTTCGCCTTTGAATATCTGTTCTACCCGGACACGCTGCTGTCTGCCTTTAAAAAAACAGATTGGCTCATCGACAGGCGTCACTTGGAGGATGACAGGGGCTTGAAGGAGAGTTTTTCGCATCTCTTGACAATCAGCGGTCGCCATCTCCGACATTAATTCGGCTACGTAGCAGGTATATTGATAATCTGACTCTGCGGTAAAGTTTGTGTAACTGCCGTAGTGCGCTCTTCCCAGTATTCCAAATGCAGTCAGCAGAAGGGCAACGAAAACCAAGTGATAACGCAATTTCAAGTTTAGTCACCTCCCCACAATGGCTCCGCTATCCATGGTAAAAGTATGATCGCAGAGTAGTTGGATGTCCTCTTTGTTGTGACTTGCGAGCAGGACTATAGCCCCTCGATCTTTTTCGCTTTTGATCAGTCCTCGAATCAATTTTACAGAATCTTGATCTAATGCGTTTGTCGGTTCATCCAGCATGAGAATGTCCGGCCTCTCCATAACCGCCTGAGCAATGGCCAACCGTTGCTTCATACCTAACGAGTATTTCCCATACTTCCGCTTGTCCGTCGGTTCAAGGCCCACTCGTCGCAAGACATCTATAATCCCGGTTTTATCCACCTTGCGATTAAATCTCGCAAGATATTCAAGATTCTCATATCCTGTCAACTCTGGATAAAGCAAAACATTTTCAAGTAAAATCCCCAGGTTAGGGAGAACAGGGAAGTCCTTTTTGAGAATTTTTCCGTCAAGGCTTACTACACCTGCTGTCACAGACATCAGCCCAGAGAGCGCTCGGAACAACATTGTCTTTCCGGAGGCATTTGGTCCAATAAATCCATAGACATACCCGCTATTTAATGATAGGTTGATATGTGAAAGTACAGTTTTTCCTTTTATCACCTTTGTGACATCGGTAGCTGTCAATTGCATATTATGTTCCTCCAAATTCGGCATCTACGGTAATAAAGTCGTGCCTTTTAACCAGGATCCCCCCTCCTATCAATATCAAAGACACAATAAATACTATATAGGAAAGCGAGTTTTGAAGCCGCAACACCCCTCCTAGCACATCTAGTCCATCTATGCCTGACGATTGCCAACCTAAAACTAAACGCGCCATCGGATTGATCTTTAGCACCACAAACTGTATTAAATAATTACTTTTTGGTAATGCCAGAAGCGTAATAAACACAACCTGTCCCCCCAGCACAATAGCAAAAGAGTTTTCACTACCCAAAAGTATAGATAGAATATTGACCAGCATCACCATGGCGAACAGCCATAAGCCATAAAGGACAAAATGGGTTATCAGTACCAGAAGCCCCTGCCACACCACATCATAGCGACAGTGCGTAACGATAATAACCGTCCCCAGCAGAGCAACTTGATAAAGGATGCCTGCACCGCAAATTTTCAGACATTCCTTGATATACCAACGTGTGCGGTGAATAGTTCTTGAGAACACATAGACGCTCGCTGTACAAAAATGCCGATATAGATATACTCCAATGTATAGTTCAAACAAAAAATAGGGTGCCATTTTTATGCTGAATGACAATAGCTCTGGAAGGGAGGTTCCAAGTGGAAGGTCTCCCCGGGAACCACTGAGCTGCAAAACCAGCTCCGCCAGAGTTATTTGCCCATTATGCGGATTAACGAAAGCCAATGACAACAGCGCGCCGCAGAGCACCGCCATTGAGACGAGTGGTACAGATTTTTTGCTGCTCATAAATGGTCACGTCTCCCTTTATAAAAAACGCAGAAAAACGACACAGCCATCAGCATAACAACTGCAACGATAAAAAACGCCCCGCTTTTCTCGGCATCGTTGAAAATATACACATAGTCAAACCATCTGACCGAGAACGGAACGCCCTTAATAATTTCCGAAAAATATAGCGATATATTGAGCAACACAAACACCGGCAAGAACAAGAAGATCTTATACCGCACCTTTAGAATCATGGATAACGCAACCGTAAACATTCCAAGAATTCCGGAGAACACGCCAAAAAACAAGGTGCTGATTACAGAATACAGATATGAATCGATTTTGAACAATTCAGCGAAAGTATAATGGCTGACCATTTCAACATAACGCGGATTGTACTGATTCAAATTGATAAAATCTCCTGTAGCAGCTATGGGGAATGATATGCAATTCAGCACCAATTCGATCAACGGTGGGATCACGAACACGAGCGAGGTTACTATAAAGCTGGCTGCTACCTTGCTCACATAGTATTTCTTGCTTCCCATACGGGCGATCAGCAGCGTATCGGTCTTCCTGTTTTTTTCGGAAATGAGCGTAAAGCCAGCTGGGCAAACCACGATGACTGGATATAATTGCACAAGCAAAAGCGTCATATCGGCATTGTAATATATCCGGTTATAGCTCAGCACAAGCATTTTGGCAGGATGATACATCTCAATAACGTCGGACCCTTGAAATGCAAATACATTCGTAGTAAAGTTTAACAGCACGAGTGTCAAAAGAAGGTAAAACGTCAGAATTGCCGCCTTTTGCTTCATGGCAAAAGCGACTTGTGATTTTATGGCTTGTATCATGTAAACTCCTTTCACAAAAGCGGTGACAACTGCAACGTTGTCACCGCTCCGAGAGATACTATTACAATATCTCCGTGATAACACCTACGTTCAATAAGTGTGGTAACTTACGACGGCGTAGGCTGCAGCGTTACTATTGCCGCTAAATTGGAATGTTACGGAGTTTACATGCTCATAGCCTTCCTTGAGTGTAATCGTAGTATAGTCGGGGCTGCGTTCGCTCAAGTGGACTATGTCGCTGATCACAACAGAGTCTCTCTTGAGGCGACACCGAATCGTGCTGAACAGATCCAAACCGCTTTCGGGGTAAACAGAATGGCAACGAACGGTCGGAAAATCACAATAGTTACGTGCTTCAGTTCCGGCAGTCATCCAGCTCATTTTCTCGGGAAGATAAATGGTCTTATTGTCTGCAGCAAAGGCCGGCAGAGCCATTACAAAAGCCATGGCGAGTGCGATGATAAGGGTAATCAATTTTTTCATAGTAAATCTCTCCTCGTCTTGTCGTCTTGGTTTGTTCCTGTCGATCTCATTTCATTTAAACCTGTCCCACCCCTCTTCTACACCGGTTATGCAGAGAAACCGCGCGCATTTCTCTGTATCCACCTTAACAAAACCTGCTATCGGCCACATGTACCTTCAACCGAAACTTGCGGTTTGGTGATACCTCCAATCACAACATCCACAGTCAATGTATAGCGTCTTCCTTCCACCACCTGTGCTGTATCACTGAACAACAGATATCCGGTTCCAGCGGCCGTCCAACTATCAATAACCTTTGATCCGTCCCAAAGAACCAAGGTCGCACTAACTGAGTCTGATATTTTATCCGCAACCACTGATACGCTACATTTTGCAGTTGTCCCATCAAATGAAATCGACGGCTTGATAGAAATCGTTCTGGGTGCAGCGTGTACTGAAACGACAGATACCATAAACGCAAAGAGGGTGAGCAGCATAATGATATTCTTTTTCAAAACAATGACCTCCTTCATTCGTTTAACACCTAAACGAATGAAGGAGGTCATTTTGGACAGGCCATTCTAAAAATTTCAGGAAATTTTTTGCACACCTTTACATAGCGCTATCATTAGAGGCTTTGGCAGAGAAGCGGTAACAGAGAACAGTGTGTCCTGCTGCTCTGACGTCCATACAGCGGTACTGCTAATACCGCCATCCTGAGGCTGATAGAAATCAACATAAAGAGTCCCTACCCGAATCGTTTGGACTTCTCCGCTGAAATCACCCACAAAAAGGCTAGAAGCATCGGTGCCGCTTGCATAGACGAACTGTATCAAGCTAACGCCGTTGCTGTAGATGATCGTACAGCCATCATCCGTAGGCAGCCGCTCGATTTCGGCATACCCCTCAGGCAGCCATGTCAACTCATAGCGGACATGGCTGTTTTCCGCCACGGTGCTACCTACAAATCGATACGCGACAAACTCTTCATATACTTCTCTGACCCATGCGAAGAATACCGCCCGCGCTTCTGCATCCACGGTCAGCCACGTGCCACCGATAATAACTGCAGAGAGAATAAAGCACGCGATTTGCTTAGGCAGGCGGGCAATCGCGGGGTGATTGCCTCTCCGTATCGTTCGCTGCATTTTTTTGTGGAAGACCGGGGGAAAAACATGTGTACACGCTGCCGCGGATGGGAGTGACTCCGTGATCACCCGATCCGCTTCCGTCGCGGCCGTTCTCAACGCCTCGTCGTTGATCAAAGCATTCCCTCCTTCCGGCAAAAATCTTCCAACTTCTTCTTGGCCCGCTGATCCAGCTTGATGGCGGCCGGGAGCGATAGTCCAAGGATCTCCGCAATCTCTCTGACGCTGTAGCCGTGATGATACCGTAGAAGGATCATCTCCCGATACCGCGCCGGCAATTTCAAAATACACGCTGCTAAGACATTTCCCCCATCGTAAGCAACCTCAATCCCGTGAATTTCATCCGTGAGCGGCACGGTTTGCCGTCTCTTTGCGCGGCGATATTGGTCAATGGCTTCGTGTTCAACTATAGTAACGACATAGCTGCGGGTTTTTGGACACACGGGCACATCAATTTTCCTGATATTTTCCGCAATTCTCACAAAGGCTTGATGCGTAGCGTCTTCGGCGTTCTGTTCGTTATGTAATATTTCGTAAGCCACGTAAAACATAAGCCCTCGGTATTCTGCGTAGATCTGCTCGAATTTTGTCTTATCTTCACCCGTTTCTATCGTTTGCAGGTAAATCATCATAGGTATCCCCGCCTCCTACTCCGCGTTCTTGTTGTAGCATGGGATTTGTGAGTCAAGCAAGTATAAAGCAGCGCTGGCGAATCTGCTCACACTCTACATATGTCCCCGCAACAAAAAGCTGACCTGATCGAGCATATTACGCTCGACTAGGCCAGCTTTTCTATCACGTTGCCTAAAGCGGTTCAGGGTAACATTTTAAGTGTTTACATATTTGGTATATGTGCGAGAGTCGGTTGCCCCCTCAGAGTCCTCAACAAACAGTGTCACAACAATTTTATATTCCGTTCCCGCTTTTCCCTGATATGTAATCGTATTCCCATGAGTTAATTTGTTTTCCGCACTCATACCGATATAGTACTGCGTATACAGTTTATCAAATTTCCATGTATTTCCATTCTTGACATAGAAATATATGCTTTTAGCGCCGATGGTGGACATGATTTTCTTTCCGGTAATAGAGAATGTAACATCCATTTCACCATCGGTTCCGGCACTTGCGGAACAGGAATGGGAAACAATCAGAGCACTGGCGCGTACTTCTGTGGCAACAGCCACTGTTGCCAATAACGTGGTAAGTACCAATGCGAGGACAAACGAAACTATACGTTTTGTTGCAGTTTTTGTCATCATATAGATATGTTACCTTTCATAGATTGAGTCTACAACAGCTATCAAACAGTCTTTCGGCAAATCGGTGTCTATAACACACTCCAGATTGCCGTTAAACCAAGTAATACAACTTGAGCCTACGTTTTCATAAAAATAGTGGGGAATTCCGTCTCTTATGTACTTAGCTACTTCGCCCTCGCTCTTTTCAAACTTTTCGTCATGCTGGTCTGCAAGCTGACGAACTTGCAGCATCAGGTAGTTCGTGTCGCTCTGGTATAAAGCACAGAAATTAACAGAATTATTGCTCTCAAATGGGATGACTTCCACCGTTTCAATTTCAAGCCCTTCCGGCAACTTCGTGGGCACTACTTTTTCTGTTATTCCATAGGCCGCCAAAGCATCTTCGATCCTGCTATATTGTACATCCTCCTGCGGCTGCAGTGCATTTGTCCCAATTTCTTGGGGGATCTTTCCCTTATACGCATTCTCGAAGGTAAACACCTCAGATGTCCACTTGCCAACCATTTGGAAGAATCTTGCAAATCCGCCAACAGAGCAGGCGGCCAGCGAAAATACACAAACCAACACGGCCGCGATAAGTCCCGCACCTCGGAGAGAAAACTTGCGATGTCTCGACTTATGGAACACTTTAGTGGGATCACTTTCGGCTTCTTTGTCACCCAAGTTGTCACTGGAATACAGTCGAAGACTATCGCCCTCCGGAGTCGCGTAGACAGAGAAAAAATCTTTCAGTGCATCAGCGGCAGCCGTTTTATCAACTCCGCCCTCACGTTTTTCTATCACCTCCATAATGTACATAACCATATCCAGATCTCCGCCGTCTGGGTCTTCTGCGTCTTTTTGCAGAAGAGCCTCCAATTCCTGCGTACTCAATTGGTCCAGATAGGAGTACATATCAGCACTATTCGTTACAGCCATATTCTGAACCTCCTTCGCTTAGTATATGTAGCTATCGGGCAGTTACTGACAAAAACAAGTTCAAAAGTCCGGAAATTCTTCCTTTATCTTTTTTCGCATTCGTTCTATCCGCTTTTGACTCGTCCACACCGTTATTCCCAATTCTTCAGCTGCGTCCTTATGACTCTTCCCCTCAACTATTACCCTTTGGAACAGGACAACATCGTCATCCTTGAAATTATCGCAAATGAACTTTTGTATAGTCGAAAGAGTATTGACCGTTATGATCTTATTGACAAAATTATCGGGAGCAGCAATGTCTTCCGGCCTGTCGAGATATTCGGCAAATAGTTTGACATCTCGCTGCCGTGACCGTATGTAGTTCCGCATCTTGTTCTTCAGCGTCTGCATCAGCCAACCGCCGATGTTTTCGTGGTCACTCAGTTCGCCGAACTTGCTCCATGCATCATGAAATGTATCTTGGACAAGTTCTTCTGCTACACCGGCACACCACTTGTTCGCTTTAGCGTAACGCAACAGCTTAGGCCAATTATCTATATAGATTTCGCTGAATATCTCACGTTGTTCCGATGTCATGCTACTCGCCCCACCTTTATTGACCTCATCCGACCGCATGCCTCTCGTCGACATGACAAGTCGTCCTATCTGCGATTTATCTATTGCAAGAAATGGTCATTTACATATTGAAGAAGCGCAAATAACTTCCGCGAATCATCTTCACTTACAGATACAAGAAGCTGCGCAATGCTCTGCCTTGCATCGTTCGCAGCGTGTTCGTATATCAACGCATCCACGCTGACATGCAAAGCTTCAGCCATACGTACAAGGCTGGGAACGCTCATCATCTTGTCACCGCGCTCAACCTGCGTAATATGCTCAACTGAAATTTCAGCCTTTTCTGCCAAAACTTCCTTTGTATATCCGCAAGTTTTACGGGCGTCCCTGATATTTTTGCCGATAGTACATTGTAGTTCCTTTTTTGACACGGCCATGCACATATACCATCCTTTGAAATTCCTATTGGTACTTATTATATTGCCCAAATAGGGTCGGCGGAATGTGCCAGCAGGGTCTGTTATAAGTCCTGTCAGGATTAGATTATAGCACAGACGACAAAAATTTTCCTTATTTTTGTCAGCTTTTATTTTTCTGCCAAATACAACTCAATGAAGGCGTCATCAGGCAGCGGCAATCTATGAAAGGAGGCTCACCCTGCACCGAGTGTATGCCGTAAGCCTTGATTCGCTAATTCGAGAAAAAGAGAGGAAAATCATATGAAAGCACCACGCATGACAAAAGTCTTGTCATTCCTTATGGCGCTTGTGTTCTGCCTTTACCTTGTTCCCACGGAAGCTTTAGCGGTCGAGGTCAAGAAAAATGCGCTTGAGGCAGCAAGCGAGTACGCCCGGGATTATGATCCTGTGGATTCGCCCGACATTGTTTCCGAGATCGCATCCAGCCGCGATGAATATCAAAAAGAATATCTTCTGTCCAACGGTCAGCATCTGTTGACGGTCTATCCCACTGCCGTCCACTATGCGGACGAAAATGGCGAGTGGCAGGAGATCGACAATACGCTCCATGCCACATCAATGGACGGAAAACGGGTTTATCGGAATACGGCAGGACTTTGGGATGTTACTCTGCCCTCCAGCCTTTCCGGAGCCGATCCGGTCACGGTCGCACGTGGTGACAGTGCACTGAGTTTCCGCTTTGCCGGTCAGCTGCTGCAGGACGATGTCCTGACCGCGAAGCTGGCGCGGATGAACGAAGATATTGCCGCCTCCGAAAGTGGGAATAATACATCAGAGACAGAAGGCTCTGCAGAACCGGAACCTGCTGATACATTGGCCGATACGTCTGAACCGCAGAGCGATGCGAATAGCGGCGCCTCTGAAGAGGCATCCTCTGCAGACGAGAACACCGCAAATCCCACCGAGTCCCATATTGCGGTCACTCCTCCGGATACTACAGCAGGCGCCTCTTCTCCCGAAAGCGAAAATGACGCACAGCCCGAGGCTCCTTCTTCCGGGGAGGACACGGCCAATGAGTCGCCGGTTTCCGGGACTGCGGATGATGCTGATGAATCCGCGGCACCCGTTACCAAAAATGACACAATCGACGTTATTGCAGAGAGCCAGTGGGAGAACGCCACTACCACAAAAATGGGCGATACCATTTTTGGACGCACGCAGGTGCAGCCCTCTCAGCTCACGCTAAAGGATTCGGAGATCGTCTTTTCTCAGAACGACAAAACTCTGCAGGAGACTTTCTCCGAAAAGCTCAGCAGCACTGCGGAATACGCCTCTGTGTTCAATGGCGTCAATGTGCGCTATGATCTGAACTCCAATTCCCTGAAAGAATCCGTTATTATTGCCGCTGCTCCTACCGGGCGGACAGGCTATCAATATTTGCTGGAAGCCAAAAACCTCGTGCTGGAGCAGCAGGAGGATAACAGCATCTATGCGTATGCCGCTGATCACACCGATGGTGATGAGCCTGTATTCTTCATGCCTGCACCATACCTGTTTGACCAGGAGAAAGCCTATTGTGATGATATTGAGCTCATCCTGAAAGAAACGGACAACGGTTATCTGCTGACCTACCTGCTGCCGCAGGAATGGATGGCTGCGGCAGACCGCGCTTATCCTGTCGTACTGGACCCGGTCGTCCATGCAGAACTCAGCTTTACTAACATTGCAGATCAGACGGTATTTTCCATTACGCAGCTCAGCTATACATGGTCTATGCTGTGCATTGGTCAGGGTTCCTATGGCATCGGCCGGTCTTTCCTGAAATATAAGAATCTGCCTGCCCTGACTTCTGCGGATGTTATCGTCGATGCCAAGATGGCGCTCTACAAGATCCAAACAAGCAGCTCGACCTCTGAGATCGATGTACACAAGGTTAATGGTACATGGGAATCCAATACCATAAACTGGAGCAACAAACCCGATTATGAACCTATTGTAGAGGACTATCAGATCGCTGGCGCACAAGGCTGGTACTACTGGGACGTAACGGATATTGCGCAGGGTTGGTATGCCGGGGAGAATACCGGTATGATGTTCAAAATGGAGGATTCTCAGGAAGCTGCTGCCCGCGGACTGTACCGTGAATTCTGCTCCTCCGACTATTCTGCAGGCACCCTCCCCTACTTGAGCATCGCCTATATCAACAACTGCGGTTTGGAGAGCATCTGGGATTATACCTCTCACAGCGCAGGCGCCGCCGGTACCGGCTACATCAATGACTACACCGGTAATCTTGTCTGGGTATACAACGGGCTTGGGTTCTCCGGCAATCGTATGCCCGTGGCCATCAATCACGTTTACAACGCCAATGACAAGGCCAACAACGACTTCGGCATGGGGTACGGTTGGCGCAGCAACTATAACCAACTGGTCTATCAGTGGTCTGCGGACAGCTCCTACTACGTTTGGGAAGATGAGGATGCCACGCGGCATTACTTCAAGTATAAATCTTCCGGTACCTATGAGGATGAAGTCAATGTCGGGCTCATTTTGACCACCACTGGAAGTGGTACGCAAAAATACTGTATTACCGACAAGAACGGAAATAAAAGCTATTTCGATACCAGTGGCCGCTTAACAAAAATCAGTAACAATCAGGCAACCTCCAGCAGCATTACCATCGCGTATTCCTCCGGAAAGCGGATCGCCAGTATCACGGATGGCGTAGGGCGGAAATATCAGTTCAACTACAGCGGCAGCATGCTCAGCAGTATTTCCTTCCTGGGAACAGGAACTTCCTCGTTGGCCACTGAGAGCTATACCTACAGCGGAAACGAACTGACGGGTATCTCCTCTACGCTTTCGTCTTCGGCGAGTTTCACTTACACCAGCAACCATCTACTCTCGCAGGCGGCTGACGCGAATGGATATAGGCTTGCCTATGTCTATAACACCATCGACAGTGGTAAGCCTAACCGTGTTATTCAAGTCGAGGAATTCGATGGCACGACTGCCGGTGGTGCACTGTACATCGGCTATGCGCACAACCAGAACACCTTTACCGACCACAACGGCAACCATGAGATCATGCAGTTCAACAATTACGGCAGCACGGTCTCTATTCAGGACGGTGAAGGCAGAGCCCAGTTCTATAAGTACAAGAACAATAATGATGTGACCAAGGCCAGCCAGCTGGCACTTTCTTCCAAACTACAGAACACCGTTGTAAACAAGATCCGCAACAGCAGCTTTGAGCAGGCTGGTTTTTGGACGGCCGGCAGCGGGAATGCCTCCACAGGCTCATGGTCCTATGCTTCCTCTGGCTATATCGGCTCCAAATCCTTGGCGATCTCCCGCACCGCCAGCAGCGGCACTATTCGTGTGGACTCCACGCAGACTGCGTATTGCCCGGTCGATAGCACCTACACGCTCTCTGCTTATGTGAAAACCACTGGCATGAGCGGAGGCGGGCTGGGTGCGCAGCTGGTCCTTATGTCTTCCGGGAACGTTATTGCCAGCAGTGCGCCTATCACGACCAACACCGACTGGACCCGCGTGGAGGTCACGTTCACGAACACCACCGGAAGTGACATCTCCAGCCTTACGGCTGGATTGCGAAACGGCACCTCCGGCACAGCCTATTTCGACTGCGTGCAGCTGGAGGAATCTGCCAACGCCAGCCGATACAATCTGGTGGATAATGGCGACTTCACTTACAACTCCTCGTTTGGTTGGAGCAAAAACGGCGCCTGCACGTCTGGCGATGGATACAGCATGACCATGTTCGAGGCTCCCATGCTGGATGACTCTTGCCTCAGAATCGGCGGTGCTGCCGCACAGGACAAGCAGATATCCCAGACTATCACCGCTTCCGGCAGCGCCGGCGATGTATTTTCCGTTGCCGGTTGGGCGATGGGCCACTCCGTTCCCATCTCTGCGGACAGCAATCGCCGTTTCGCCATCCGCGCTCGCTTCAACTATACGAATGGATCTTACGGTGACACACTGGTCGCCTTCAATCCCGGCGCAGACGGCTATTCGACTTGGCAGTATGTGGCGGATCGCATCGTTGCCGAAAAAGCCTACAACTCCATTACCATTTCTCTACTTTACAGCTACAATGTAAATGAGGTATACTTTGATGGTATCCAGCTGTTTAAAGAGGAGTTTGGTCACAGCTACGTTTACGACAGCAACGGCAACGTCACAAGCGTTACGGATCTGCAGAAGAAGACCACCACCTACGAGTACAGCAGCAACAATCTGACCAAAATGACGCTGCCGTCCGGCGCCAGCCAGACCTACACCTACAACAACTATCACAACGTACTGTCCGCCACCAGCCCCGAGGGTGTGGTATCCAACTTCACCTATGACAGCTACGGCAACAACACCAAGGTCACCGTTGGCAGCGGTACGAAGAAGGTCACGTCCTCTGCGACGTACACTTCTAATGGCGATCAGCTGGCTACCGTTACGGATGCGCTGGGGCAGGTCACCGCTTATGGCTACGACACGCAGACCGGCATTCTGAATTGGACGCAAGCCCCCGGCGAAACGACTGCTACCCGCACCAATTACAGCCACGACAGCCGTTACCGCACCACCAGCGTGGCCAAGGGCAGCTCCGCGGTGAACTACACCTACAACAGCGACCTGCTGTCCGCCATCTCCAGCGCTTCTGGCACGGAGTATACGTTCACCTACGGCGCATTTGACCTTGTGAACAGCGTCAAGATCGGCAGCCGCGCGCTGATCAGCCACACCTATTCCAACGACTCCAGTCATTGGCTGACACGCTCCGACTACGGCAATGGTGACTACATCACCTACAGCTATGACCGCTACGGGCGCACGTCCACCATCGGCTACGAGGACAACGCCGAAGCTGTCAAGTACACCTACGACAACAACGGCAATCTGGGCATCCTGACCGACAACATCTCTGGGCGCAAGACCAAATACGCCTACGATTTCCAGGATCGTCTGATGCGCTATGAAGAGACAGGAAGCAACTACAGCAACACCGTGCAGTGGGGCTATGACGACAAGAACAACCTGTCCTCGCAGACCCAGACACTGGATGATACCAGCTATACTACCAACTACTCCTACGACAACGACAACCGGCTGAAGCAGGCAACAACAGGCGGCAAGAGTGCCAACTACACCTACGATGTCTACAGCCGCATGACCGGCATTACGGCCAAGAGCGGCAGCAGCACCGTTGTCAGCACCGGCATCACCTACAAGGATCCCACTTCGACCACCACCAGTACGCAGGTCTACAAGTGGACAGTCGGCGGAACGACCTATACCTACACCTACGATGCACGGGGCAATATTACAGCGATATCCGACGGTACCAACACCACCAGCTACGTCTATGACAGCCTCGACCAGCTGACCCGCGAGAACAATCAGGCGGCGGGCAAGACGTGGGTCTACACCTACGACAACGGCGGCAACATCCTCAGCAAGTCGGAGTATGCCTACACCACGGGCGCGCTGGGCACGGCGCTGGATACCATCTCCTACGGCTACGGCGACAGCACATGGAAGGATCTGCTCACCAGCTACGACGGACAGGCATTGACCACCGATGCCATCGGTAACCTGACCAACGACGGGACATGGTCCTATACTTGGCAGCACGGCCGCCAGTTGGCGCAGATGTCCCGCCCCGATGCTTCCGGCGACACGGAAATGATCCGTTTCCGCTATGACTCCAGCGGGCACCGAATCGGCAAAGACAGCGGCGTCTATCACGCCAGCTATTCCGGCGGTGAAATCGTCTACGCAGGCGAGACTACGCGGACAAGCTACTCCTACCTCGGTGACACGCTGACGCAGGTCAACATTGACGCGCCCACCGGCAGCACGTCCCTGCACTTCACCTACGACGAGATCGGCCCCATGTCCGTCACCTACGCTGGCGCGGAGTATTTCTATCTGAAGAACGCGCAGGGCGACGTGACCGGACTGGTCAACAGCAGCGGCACGCAGGTGGTGGCGTACACCTATGACGCATGGGGTAATCCGCTGACCACCACCGGCACCATGGCGGACACGCTGGGTAAGCTGAACCCCTTCCGCTACCGCGGGTATGTCTATGATGCCGAAACGGGACTGTACTACCTCCAGAGCAGATACTATAGTCCCGAAACCGGGCGATTCATCAACGCGGACAACTTAGTAGACACAGAGGATCTCTTAGGTGAGAACCTGTTCGCTTATTGCGCAAACAACCCCGTCAATCATCAGGATCCATCAGGGCACTCACTTTTGGGAATTATAGCGCTCAGTTTTGCTAGGGTAGCAGTCACGGCAATTGCGGCAATTGCCGTTGCCGGACTGGCAGTTGCTGCCGTGAATTCGCCATCTGCAAAAAAGGCTGCAAATACTATCGCAAACGGCATAACAAAAGCGTATACAACTGCAAAAAGGGCGGCAGAAGCAGCTGTTTCTCAAGCAAGAACCTATGTGCAGCAAAAGCGTGCAGAAAAAGCTGACAAGAGAGTTCGATCAGTTGTTAGGGAAGATTCAAAAAATCGTTATTGGTCCGCAACTGTAAAAGAGGGATATGTAGACGTAGGAAGACCGCTTACCTACAATCAGGCCGTCCAATATGTCTCTTCCGGGAAAAGTGTGTTTGCGGTTACGCAATATGAGGCAAAGGCGGTAGCAAGAGCAGCAGGAGGAACTACGGGGTATAACAACAAAGAGTTAATTCCGGAGATCGATGCCGGTAAAGAAAGTACACCCGGATACTATTACCATTTCCATACATACAACAGAAAGGGCGGGCATGTATACTATTTGTTCCCGTGATTGACCTTATGAATATAATCCTTACGTTTGATCACTCCTCCACCACTATTTTTGTCCCGGATGGATACGTTTCAGATGTTGAGCATCTTCGCGCATGTTTTTTTGATTGGCTATATGATAACCCTCAATACATGACATGCGATGAAAAGGGGCACACTGTATGCGCCTATGACGCAATGGCATTTTTAGCTTATATCAATCAGGTCATCCTTAGCTCAAGTAATGAAAAGGCGTATGTGATTCCAGCGACACAAACGGTTCACGGTAAACTCTATCGTCTGAAATTCTGACATCGAAAATCCGAGCTATATTAGGGAATGACGTAGGTCAACTGCGTCATTCCCTCTCCCGCACCTGCAACGGCGCGGAGTACTTCTACCTGAAGAATGCACAGGGCGACGTGACCGGTCTCGTCAACAGCAGCGGTACACAGGTGGTGGCCTACACCTACGATGCCTGGGGCAATCCTCTGACCACCACCGGCACCATGGCCGACACGCTGGGCAAGCTGAACCCCTTCCGCTACCGCGGGTACTTCTATGACACGGAGACGGAGCTGTACTACCTCGGCAGCCGGTACTATAACCCCCAGTGGGGGCGATTTGTGAATGCAGACTCGGAGAGCCTAATTACTGCAACCCCTGAAAATGCAACATGTGACAAAAACCAATTTGCCTATTGCGACAACAATCCGGTTGTCCGCATTGATGACGAAGGACATTTTTGGCATATTATCATCAGTGGAGCTATTAATGCTACAGTAAGCGCGGCCATTGAAATTGCTTCACAAGCCAAAGAGTTAATCCAGTCTGGATCGAGTATCCGTTTGAATAGTTTCGATTGGGTAAAAGTTGGCATTTCGGCCGGAGCCGGATGTGTGAGTGGCTTGCTTTCTGCTTCGGGCCTTGGCTTTGGCGCAACAATAGGCCTGAATGCAGCTTTAGGCGCGGCAGAAAGTATCGTAACAGATGTTTATACCAATAACATAGGAAATGGCACTGACTATAGCTTGGGTCAAATTGCTGTGCGAGCTACAATTAATGCGGGGACTTCTGCCCTAACAACTTATGTTTCTGGACCATCTGATGGCGCAGCGATGAAGAAGGCTTATAAGTCCTATAAGGCAGGAAAGGCACATTTAAAGACGAAAGGGACTACACCGACGAAGAATCGCATTGCTCAACAACAAATCAAAAGTTACAAAAATAAACTGGCTCGCTATTCTCGGAATGAGGGCAAAGGAAGTATCGCAAGCGGTTGCTCTGGAAAGCTTATTTCAACGTGGTTCCAGAAGATCTTCAGGCTGTAAACATAGGGAGGTTTCAATCTCTAATGAAAGGAACTATGCACAGGGCCAGAAAAGCGGCGCTCGTTGTTGTTGGGACACTTATAGCCTTTGTGGCGGTCACATCGTGGATCAGCGGAATTACTTCCCACTTTGATGAAAGCAACACGTTTGTTTACAAAGGAGCATTATCCCATGTTGAGTGCAGTACTGTGCGTAAACTCCGGTGGGGATGCAATGTGTACTACACGCTGTGTTTTGTAGATGGGCAGCGGTTCTCAATCAATCCCAACGATGCAGGCGCGTTGTTAAACAATCCAGCAAGGACTGAACTCATGGCGTTGTCTAAAGGAGCGAAGTTGACGGTGGTCGTTTCTCAAAGATATGGCGATGTTTGTGCTTTTTGGACGGATGAGCGTGTATTTATATCTTTGGATGACTGCAACAAGCGTTCAAGCAAAAATAAGATGTACTTATATATACTTGACGCAAGTCTGTTCATAGTCGCCGTTTTCGTAGAAGGGCTATGCACGTTCGATACTTTTCGACAACTGTATATTAGCATAGGTGCGCAACGGCGCAAGAGTATTCGAAAACGCACTCGCAGGGCATTAAGGGATAACGGCAAAGAGAACACCAAAAGAACAAAGTAAACGTGGCAGGGAGAACCACGCAATTTCTGTGTGGTTCTCCTGTACCCCTTTCGGCAACCTGACCAACGACGGCACATGGAGCTACAGTTGGCAGCACGGTCGCCAGCTGAAGCAGATGTCCCGTCCCGATGCTTCCGGCGACACGGAAATGATCCGCTTCCGCTATGATTCCAGAGGGCACCGAATCGGCAAAGGCAGCGGCGTCTATCACGCCAGCTATTCCGGCGGCGAGGCCGTCTACGCGGGCGAGACTACGCGGACAAGCTATTCCTACCTTGGCGACACGCTGACGCAGGTCAACATTTTTGCGTCCATATTAACATATTCGGAAAATTGTTCACCAACAACCTCCCCGCTCTATCGTTCCCACCGAGCAAAATTATGCACATATCACGCAGGTTCGGCAACCAATTTGGTTGCCGAACCCGCGTGAAGACTACATATTTCTGCAGACAAATTATTTGAAAAGGAGATACCAACGTGAATTACACACTCGGTCATTATATTGATGAAAACGAGCGAGCAGAGATTTTACGTACCGCCACCGATGATTCTATGCGTCGCAAGCTTCAAGCGACAATTCTAACAAATAATTGCCTTGTAAAGTTCAGAGGTTGGGATGGCGAAAATCCAAATACCAAAAGCAGAGAAAGAGTTATTAAATCAATAAAAAGAGGGCAATTGTTCTTTTCAACCGCTTTAGGATATAATGATCCTTACGATACGTTGATGTACATTGACAAAGAGGGACTTTTGAATTTCATAGAGCGAGCACTTGCAGTACAGATGCCTGCATACATAGAATCCCAAAAAACAAAAAATTTCTGCGCAGGATGCTTTGCACAGATGTATAACACGCTACAGTCGCGGCAGCAATTCGTTCGATATTTAGATGGTGAAATTGAAAAGATCAAGAACTCCATCCACGATAACATAAAAGGGATCTGCCTTTCGCGGAATTATCTATCAACCCTAATGTGGGCACATTATGCCAGAGACCATACTGGTGTTGCGCTTCTCTATGACACCAAAGAGCTTGAATCCGCACAGTGTTGCACTTCGAGCGGGAAGGTTCTTCCTGAAGAGAAGTTTGAATTACACCCCATAAAGTATGATACTAAACGCCCCGATGCAACGGCGTTCATCCATGATTACTTACTTAGCGAAGCGACCGGAGGGCTACCCGTAACTCATGCTGGCGATATCCTTTCACCCCCAGATTACAAGGTAATTGAGGATATAGTGTTGACAAAAGATGTAGTATGGCGCTATGAAAAGGAAGTGCGGCTGATTCCGCATGTACTGGATTTTAAGCACACAAGCAGTGCCGCCTATTTGGATATAAAGCCCAAAGCAATCATACTGGGAGCAAAAATATCCAACCGCGATAAAGATGCTATTATTAAAGCTGCAGCAGAAGCTGGCAATATTGTTTTGTACGAAGCTTGGCTTAATGATTCCCAACCGGGCTATCAAATTGTTTTTCAAGAGTACGGGTTGTAGTAATTGTGCAAGATTCGGCAATGTTCACGACATACAACACATGGGATATAAAGACATAGGGGTATATACTAATGCGAATATTGATTTCTATTTATTCCGGTGGACCGGACGAAGATAAATGCACAAAACTTTTCTCGCGGTTTATTTCAACAGAATTATCTCCTTTCGAGATAATGGATATTGTTGGAATGTGTGAATGCTATGATTCGAGATTGACTATCGGGCAAACCCTTTCGTTCTGGGATATGAACTGTTATTCGGGAAATGCATTTACGCCACAGATGATATCTCGTCTGAAGGATCTCCCGAACGACACATTACAACAAAAACGCGTTCCCCGTGCCCCATTATTTCTGCGCGTAGATACAGAATTCCCATCTGATAGTACTGATGCGAAGAAAGCTGGTTACCAGCGCCCGTTTTTGCGAGAAACCTCGAAGTACGAATTCGGGGCAAACAATTTTGAGGCTATCACATTTTGGATGGCTTCAAATCCTGCAGCGATGATTTTTATCGGCGGATTCCTTTGGGACATGTGTAAGCTGGTAGTCAAAAAGGTTTGCCGCCACTTTGGATTCAAGCCCGCGTTTAAAGCAAAGAGCCGCCCAATGGTCCTCATGGTCGGCAGATTTTATCGTAAGTTTGAGCAATTGACTCACATTAGAAGGGACGATTGCCAAATTGTAAGTTTAAAAAGGGTTAGGCCGGGTGTGTTTTCTGTCCTTGTCCGCACAATTACGGATGAAAAATTCAAGGTGCTAAGTCGGGCAACTGGCACCATCGAAAGTTTAAGCCAAATCGAAAAATCTCAATTTGATTCGGAAACCGCCTATGTGCTATAAAAGAGACAAACTTCGCAGCAATACATGCGGATTTATCAGGGCGAGATCAACCGCGGTTGATAATCATTAATATTTCTTCTCGCACACCACCACATACCGCTGCTTTCCGCCGCTGGCGTAGGGGTGGCAGGTCAGCAGGGTCAGCAGGTCGCGGTGGGGCCGGATCTTGATCTTCTCCACCTCGTGGGGCTGGATGATCTGAATGTCCGTTACGGTGTAAGTCAGCGTCTCCCACAGGTTGGTGAGCTGCACGGTGTCACCCACCTGCAAACGGTCGATATGCCGGAAGTAGTCCGCGCCACGCCAGCCACGGTGTCCGGCGATGACGCAGTTGGTATTATCGCCGCCGATGGGCGCTGACGTGCTGCCCAGCACCGCCGCGCCGAGGGCAAGATGTTCGTCCGATGCGCCCAGATAGACCGGCATGGTCAACTCCATGGTTGGGATCTCCAGCACGCCGATGATCTCGTCCCCGACATCGTAGGCGGCAAGGTCAACGGCAGGCTCCTCGCAAGCTTCCAAGCTGGTGAGATCGGATTGCTTTTCAGCATAGATACGCTGATTGTAGTCCTGTAAGGTTGCCAGCAGCTCGGGATAGCTTTGCTCCGGCTTCCGTTCTTCGAGGAAAGCTTGCGCCGCTTCATCCGCATCGGCTTGCAGTCTGTACCCGGTGAACACCGGCCACAGCAGGACGCAGAGCCCCACCACAACCAACAGCGCCGCCAGTAAAAATGCCTTTTTACGCATGGCGCTTCCTCCTGATCAAGAAATACCCGCCGCCAACCACTGCCGCCGTGCCAATGCCGATAGCCAAGCCTGTCAGATAGTGCCGCGTCCACGAGGACGCGGCCTTCTGCGTTTCGGCAGCTTCTGCTTCCTGCTCCGGCGTGTACGGCACACGATGGCCCCGCACCAGCAGCCGGTGGGTGTTGACGCCAAACGGCGTGCAGGTCACCAGCGTTACCAAGTCCTTGCCGTCCTCAATTTGCAGCAGACTGGTATCCGTGGGCAGCACCGTGTGGATGCTGTCCACTTTGTAGGCCAATGTGTCACCCAGCACATGGATGTAAAACGTGTCGCCCACTGCAAGCTGGTCAATGTCCGAAAACAACTTGGAGTTCGCCATGCCGCTATGTGCCGACAGCACCGCATGGGTGCTGCTGCCGCCCACCGGCAGAGATGTGCCGACCACATGGCCAACTGACTTTTCCAGCGTGTCTGCATCCGTGCCGTGCTGAACGGGCAGATATACACCTATTGGGGGGATGTCTACATAGGCCATGACGCCGCCCACCGTGAGCTGCTGGGCATAGGCCAAGGGAGGGGCGGATGCCCCTCCCTCAGTGATAGTTGCGCCGGACAGCATGGCGTTGTACTGCTCTGCGGCTTCACGCTGGGCGGTCAGCTCGGCATCGTCAGTGTCTTTGATGGCGGCGGTGTAGGCGGTTTCTACATCGGAGTGGTACTTTTCATTCAAGAGTTCTCCCACCAATGGGTAAAACAGAAGCCCCAACGCCACAACACCGCAAGCCGCCGCCAGTAGCCAGCGCTTCACTGCTCGTCCTTGTGCTTGCGGCTACGGATTACGATAAACGCTGCCGCGCCCAGCAGTGCCACGCCGCCGATGGTGAACATCCACGTGCCGTAACCGCCGGTCTTGGGCAGGTCGAAGCCGGGGTTGTTGACCACGGTCAGCGGCACAATGGCGTTGCCGTCCGTCATGCCGGCATCCTTGCCGTTGACGGTGGCGGAGGCGGTCAGCAGCTTCGCGCCGCACTGCTCGCACTGGCCGTTCTCGGCGGTCTTGATAACGATCTTGACCGCGTCCCTCAGCAGCACATAGCCCTTGTCGGTGGCAATTTCGGTCAGAGAATAGGTGTTGTCCTCCATCCCCTTGACCACAATGTGGCCGCTGCCGTTGGGAACAAAGGTGGTAGCATCGGACTTCTTGGAGGTAAAGCCCTTGGCGTAATACACGCCATCCTTCAAGTCGGCAATCACGAATACATCATCGGTGTCGTTGTGCAGTCTAAACTTCACGTTCCGCACGTTGCCGCCGTTGTCAGAGAACTGCTTGAGAACGTCAATGCCGTAGGTGTACACATGGCAGCAGTCCTTGAGGGTATCAAAGTAGGTGTTGTTCGTTCTGCGCCACGTCAGCACGACCTCGTTGGGATTGTCGGTATCGCCCATCTTGGCGTCGGCGGTCAGGGTGGCAGCGTAGGTAATCCGCATGGTGCAGTCGCTATACCCGCGCTTGACGCTGTCGGTATACACGGTGGCCGCCTCGTTGATCTCCGCCAGACCGGTATCGGTCATGCGGATGGTCATGGTGTTGGCTGCGTCATCGTAAGCCACGGCGAATTTGCCGGAGTTTTCATCCCATGTGGTGATCTTGTCGGCACAGCCAGCGTCCTTAAAGTACTCGATGACCACATCGTTCTTGTTATAGCGAATACCCTTGCTCATGGTGTCCACATAGGTGTACTCGCTGAGACCGGATGCCTTGGAGGTAATAGTGGGCAGTGTACTGACGATCTGATAGTCCATAATATCACCCACGGATGCAGTAGCGGTATGCTCGTAACCGCCCTTGATGTCGGTCAGGCTGCCGGTGTTCTTGCCGGTGGAGTTCTTTGCTTCGCGCACAGTCTTCTCCAACGTAGGGTTTCCGGTCTGGTTCTTGGGGTAGACGGTGACATCGTAGTTCCATGCCGCACCGTCCACGGTGGTCATGGGCAGGGACACGAAGAAGGGATTGCAGGTGGAGGTCACGTTTTCAGGGACTCTGGTCTCTACCACCAGATACAAGCCCTGCTCCACAATGGAAGCAGAAGTGTGGCCGGTGGCATCCGTCTCGGTCATAGCCACGCCGCCGTTCTTGACGGCGGCCTCCAGTGCATTTTTCACGGTGGTGGCATTGGCAGTCAGCGCGGTGGACAGCTTGTTGTTGAGCACATCGCTGGTGAAATAGTTGATACCATTGTCGATCTTGTGAGCGTCTGCGCCGGTCAGGCCGATGGCAGACAGCACGGCGGAGCTGCGATCACTGTTGTCGAAGCCATACAGCACACCCACATGACGCTGACCATCCAGCAGTTCATTGTTCATGGCGATGTCGGCAACACGGAGGTAAGTAAACTCCACGCCTTGGATGGCGTATTTTGCCAACTTATCCACGACGGCGGCATCATCGTGCAGGCCGGTGGAAACGTAGGATTCCGCATCCCACGCACCCTCCGCGCTGGCAGTGGTGATGTCGTACTTGTAGATGGAAAGGGAGGCGTTCTTTGCGGGGTCGATGGTAGGTTCTGCGAACGCTGTGGTGATGAGGCTCAGAGCCATGATAGCGGCCATGAGCATGGTCAATAGGCGATGGATCTTTTTCATTTGGTGTTCTCCTTCATTTCGATTTTTTTGCAAAAATAAACACCCGCCATGAGAGCGAGTGCTGCAAACAGGAAATAGGTTGTAAATCCCGTGCCGCCCGTGAACGGCAGGGCAAATCCTGCGCTGTTGCAGGCGGTAATGGTAATATCTCGGTCATTGTTGTCCAGCGTTCCCGTGAACAGCGGTTCGGTCAGCAGCGTGTACCCTGCGGGAGCCTTCACCTCGGTGATACGATACTGCACACCGATCTTGAGGTCGCTCCACTTGGCGACGCCGATCTTGTCGGTGGTAATTCTGCCCACCTCCGTCCACGTCTTGCCATCTGCGGAAGTTTCCAACAGCAGCTCCGCACCAACAAGCGGACTGCCCGTCACATCCACCTTGCAGACGCTGATGCTGCCCTTCTCCTCCACGGCTTTGATTT
>ENA-UOIY01000115-UOIY01000115.1-human-gut-metagenome-genome-assembly--contig:-P114-NODE-115-length-131922-cov-11.056625_pt1 | contig 131922 bp, 105 predicted proteins | sample MGYA00242335_ERZ723882 | MGnify/ENA metagenome assembly ERZ723882 | reverse complement strand
AAATCCGTAGACTTTCTTTTTATTTCAACTCAGACACACTTTTTGAAACAGTATCTCATCGGCGCATGAAAAATGTCCTGGCACATACGACAATCACGATAGGAAACAAAGTCTCGGCTTCGAGACTTTCGACACAAGTGGAAGCCTGACATACTCCGGACATTTCACACCGCAGGATTCACTCACAACCATCACCACGACTTTCTCTCCGCGTCTTTCCGAAATCATCAGGGAAACCCTTCGCGTCAGCAACAACCTCTACGCAGAGACTCTACTGCGAGCCCTTAGGCCCGGTGGAAGCACGGATGATGCCCTGAAGTCAGAAATGAGCATCATCGAAAGCATGGGAGTGAGCACATCGCGCGTACGGATTGAGGACGGTAGCGGCCTCTCCAGAAAAAACAGCGTCAGTCCCGGGTTTCTCGTCAGCTTCCTCACCGCCATGTCCCGTCAGAGTTGTTTCGGCACCTATCTCCGCACCTTCAACAATCCCGGTCCTGACGAGCATATCTTCAGCACCTCTGCTCTCGGAATCCGCCGTCGCATACGTCTGAAAAGCGGTTCGATGGGAGGAGTGCTCTGCTACTGCGGCTACATCCTCCCGCAATCCAATGCCATATCTCCAACAGGGACATCAAAGGAGACCTCAACCGGCGAAACCATAGCGTTCTCAATCATGATAAACGACAGCATCCAGTCCACGACACGCCTGCGCAACTACATAGAGTCCGTCCTCTCAGAATATATCAAATAGAGGATTTTATCAAGACAAGTAACGCAGCAATCCGCTTTTTATTCATTCCCTCTGAACAAGTTGCGGCAAAGTTCGGGTATATCCCCCACCCGCACCACTTCAATGCCTTCGACTTTGAAGTCAAGGGTAGAGAATGATGAAATGAAAATCTTGCGGTACTGAAGGCGTGCGGCTTCGGCTATGCGCCTTTCAACCTGCGCGACAGGGCGGATTTCACCGCTGAGTCCCACTTCACCGGCAAAGCAGACGTCTGACGGAATCGGAAAGTCGATGTTGGAGGAGAGCACGGCACTGACTATGGCGAGGTCACAGGCTGTTTCGGTAATCTTCAGCCCGCCGGCCATGTTGAGGAAGACGTCCTTGATGCTGAGCTTGAATCCCGCACGTTTTTCCAAGACAGCGAGCAGCATGTTGAGACGGCGCGTGTCGAAACCGGTGGCCGAGCGCTGCGGAGTGCCGTAGGCTGCTGTGCTGACAAGAGCCTGAACTTCAATGAGAAACGGACGGGTACCATCGAGAATGGCCCCGACAGCAATGCCGCTCAGATTGTCGGCGTGCATCGGTATCAGCAGTTCAGACGGGTTGGGAACCTCGACAAGCCCGGTGCCTGTCATTTTGAATACGGCAATCTCGGAAGTGGAGCCGAAACGGTTCTTGATGCTGCGAAGAAGCCTGTATGCCCCCCTGTTGTCCCCCTCGAACTGCAGCACGACATCGACTATATGCTCAAGAATCTTCGGCCCGGCAATGCTTCCCTCCTTGGTAATATGACCGATGAGAATGACCGGAACTCCAGTCTCCTTGGCGAAACGCAGAAGCATCGCTGCTGTTTCCTTAATCTGCGAGACGGAACCCGGCGATGACTCGACAGCCTGCGAATACATAGTCTGCACCGAATCGACGACCATAAGGTCCGGCATCAGAGCACGCGCCTCCGTAATCACATTCTCCATTAGTGTCTCACTATAGATCAGACAGTTGGAGAAATCAGAGGCTCCTGCACCCATGCCAGCCGCAAGCCGTTCGGCACGAAGTTTCACCTGCTTTGCCGACTCCTCGCCCGTGACATAGAGCGTCCTTAGATTCGGGCAGTTTAGAGGAATCTGAAGCGAAAGTGTCGATTTCCCGATGCCGGGCTCACCGCCTACCAATACAAGTGACCCCTCAACCATTCCCCCACCGAGTATGCGGTCAAGTTCCGCGTTGTTCAGCGATACGCGAGCCTCCCCACCGGTCTCCACAGACGAAAGGGGTTGTGGTCTCGACGCCGCCCCCACGGAGTTCACACCCGTTGCGCCGACAGGTTTCTTTCCTGTAGCCACAGTCTCCTCGACCATGGTATTCCATTCCCCGCACGCAGGGCAACGTCCCATCCACTTCGGGCTCTCATTTCCGCACGAGGTGCAGAACCATGCCGTCTTTATCTTTGTCGCCATATCTTTATAAAAAGAGGTGTTTCGCACTTACGAAACTTGAATTACAAAAAAAAGATATTGTTCCCACTTTAGAGACAATATCTTTGAAGCGTCCAAGACGCTTTTGCAGCTGGAGTAATAATTACTCAGCAACGACTGTGCTGTCGCAAGCAGTGCAGGTTGAATCTGCTGCAGCGCAGCAAGAGTCGCAGCACTCTGTTTTTGCTTCCTCTGTAGCCTCAGCCTTCTTCTGATCGTTATTGCAGGCGCAAGACACGGTAGCGAGCATAAGAGCTACAACTGCCAAAGACATAAATACCTTTTTCATAATACTGAAAAATGATTTAATTAAACAATACCACCCGTAGAAACAGCTGTAAAATTACCGCTTTTCCAACAAGCCGCGAAAGTACGCATTTTTTATGAAACAACAAATATTTTTCACAAAAAAAATTATACTTTTTGCTCCCAAACACTGACACTATGGCCATTCGGACGCAAGTTTACCGGCATCACAGCTTCAACGTCGGCTGCTCACGGTCAAGTTTGAACACTTCCATGTCGTGAATTTTCCCCTCGTCGATGTGGAAACGGAGAGCAGTGCGGACGATGTGAAAGCCCTGAAGACCGGCCGCCCCAGGGTTAAGCACCATCATATTGAAGTGTTTGTCATAGACGACTTTGAGAATGTGTGAGTGACCGCAGACGAAGATGTCCGGCTGATAGCGCATAAGTAGGGCATAGGCATTGCGGTCATATTTGCCGGGATAGCCGCCGATGTGGGTCATCAGCACTTTCATACCCTCGCATTCCCAAAAACGATGGACGGGATAGTCGTAGCGCAGGTCATAGTTGTCACAGTTCCCGCAGACTCCGACCAGCGGCTTGAAAGTCGCAATCTCCGTTGCCGTCTCGAATCCGCCACCGAAATCCCCGGCATGCCAGATTTCATCCACCGGCGAGAGAAATTCCCTGAAAGGGGCGTCAAACACCCCGTGTGTATCTGAAATAAGTCCTATAAACATAATAATCTAAAACAATGAGCCGAAAAGGCGGGCGATGGGTTCCATGATCTTGCTTATGCGGGAACGGTGCTCCCATTTATCGTCAGTAATCAGTTCGCTATCCTTCAGATCTTCGAGGAAATATCCTTTGAGCTCGGTGCTTATTTCCGGATCATAGATGTAGGCCTGCACCTCAAAGTCCGTATCGAAGCTGCGGTAGTCGAGGTTCGCCGAACCTATGGAACAGAGTTCGTCATCGATGACAAAGAATTTCGAGTGGTTGAATCCCTTTTTATAGAGATAGACCGACACTCCCGAATCGAGAAGCGTATCAATGTTGGAATAGCCTGCCCAGGCGACCACCATGTTGTCTCCGCGCACCGGGATGAGAATCCGCACGTCCACGCCGCTCATCGCCGCAACCTTCAGTGCTGTCACAATAGGCTGATTAGGAAGGAGATACGGCGTAGAGATGTAGATGTAGCGTTTGGCGTTTCCAATGGCGGCGAAATAGGCCTGCATGATGGCAGCATGAGGAGAATCCGGTCCGGAGGTCGCAATCTGAATCGGAAGGGTCGCCTCTATGTGCGGAGCCGGGAAATATTTCATGTCGTAAAGCAGCTCACCGTTGGTCACGAATGACCAGTCGTTGATGAAGACGGCATTGAGCATCGTGACTGAGCCGCCCTCAAGGCGAATCTGCGTATCGCGCCACACGCCTCGTTTAGTCCCGTGGAGGTAGCGGTCAGCGATATTCATACCACCAGTATAGCCGACCTCACCGTCAATCACGACAATCTTGCGGTGGTTGCGGTAGTTGAACTTGTTGGCGAAATGCGGCAGCCAGACCGGCATATAGCTGTAGGCCTCGATTCCGGCCGTACGCATGCGCTCCACATCACGGATCTTCAGAGCACGGCTGCCCACGCTGTCAAATATCACCCGCACTTCCACTCCTGCTGACACACGTTCGGAAAGTATGGCGAAGAGCTGTTCAAAGAGTTCCCCGCTCTCGATGCCGAAAATCTCGATGTGTATGAACTTGCCCGCATTCTTGAGATCCCCGAACATCATAGGGAAGCACTCGCAACCGTTGTTCAGAATCCGAAGCCGGTTCCCAAGGGTGAGCGCGGCCTCTCCATTGTTCAGCAGAAGTGTGACGAAATTGCGGTGGACAAGTTCCGAGTAGGCAGGCTTGCATATTTCCTTCAGCTGCTCCGAGCAAATTGACTTGAGGCGTCTTGACACGGTGTCGTCATCGTACCTGAACTGCCGGCTCTTACGCCAGCTGCGGCCGAAAAGCATATATGCGACAATTCCGCCCACAGGAATGACGAGAATGACAAGTATCCATGCAAGCGTTTCCGCCGGGTCACGCCGTTCCTTGAGCAGGACATAGAAAATCGCTATGACCAACAGCACGTATATTATGCTCAAAGCTGTTCCCATACCATTCTTCAGTTACAATATCTATATGTCACAGCATCAGCGAATTATACACAATCTCCACGCATAGCAAAGCGGCCGTTTCGGTGCGTAGGCGGGACGGACCGAGATGAACAGGGACATAGCCATGCTCTAATGCCAGGTCCAACTCGTCTGACGAAAAATCACCTTCAGGACCAACGAGGACAATGATTTCGGGAATGTGGGAACCAGCTTTCAGACCTTCGCGCACCGCACCATCCTCGTATGCCTCCGGTCTGACTGATGCAAAAGACGGAAAATTCGCGCCGAGCCATTGTTCAATAACCTCTTTCATGGACTTGCGGGGATGGGCTGCATCTTCGAAGCAGCAGGCAATCAGCTTGAGCGAATCAGCGGAGCCTGAGCCTTGTAGGATAAAATCTTTAACACTGACAGTTTCGGCGATTGCCGGGATTGAGCCCTTGAGCGACTGCTTGGCGGCCGAAAGAACTATCTTTTCAAGTCTCTGCGTCTTGACGATGCGGCGTTCGGAGTGCTCACCAATCACAGGAGCAATCGAATCCACCCCTATCTCAGTAGCCTTCTCTGCGAACCACTCGCAGCGGTCGATGTTCTTTGTAGGGCACACGGCCATGGTCAGACGGTACGGGTGTGCGTTCCAACATTCAATGCTGGAGATAATCTCGGCCTCAACCGCCTTGGGACGATCGTTGACTATGCGGCAGCGCATCAGCGTACCCTTGCCGTCTATAACGCTGAGTTCATCTCCGTCCCTATGCCTGAGAACCCGGACACAATGACCGGATTCCTCCTCATCAAGACGGACAATGCCGCCATTTATGTCACTTGAATAAAAAAGTTCCATATTGATTTTGACACTTGCCGGAGCCGCGTTATTTCCTTATTATCTCAATCGAGGCGTCAAGCCCCACCTTTATGATTGACGAGGCCTGCCCTGTCGCCCCGCCTTCGAGCGAGCGGTCAACCACATAGTCAACCCCGTCAAGCACAGGCCGGGTGATTTCCGAGAAGTTCTTCGGAGTAGGCTCACCCGAAATGTTTGCGGATGTGGACACAAGCGGACGTCCAAGAGCGGCGACAAGGTCGCGACAGAAATTCATCATCGGGATGCGTATTCCCACCGTGTCATCGTCTGCCACGACATTATGCGCAAGAAGATGCCTGTCCGCAGGCTGTCCGGCCTCGCCGTGGAGCGCACCCGGATAAATGATGGTCATCGGTCTGTCGTTGACCTCAATCAGTTGCACGGCCATCTCCGGAATCTCCCGGACATATCGGCAAATCATATCCACGTCAGAGGCAAGCAGCACAAGAGACTTGCTGTCAGAGCGGTGCTTCAGCGCATAAATCTTTGCCACGGCCTCAGGATTCGTTGCATCACACCCGAGTCCCCACACGGTGTCTGTCGGATAGAGTACAATTCCTCCTTTGCGAAGAACTTCAAGCGTCCTTCGCAATTCTTCCTTATAATCAGTCATTTCCTTCATATCTATTTAATAATACCATTTTCGTCCATATCATTGACCTGCGACAAGGTCTGTGACAACTGGATAGTGATCCGAGAGCTTTACCCGGTCTGTGATGTGGGACACCGCGTGCCACTCTTGGGGAATGAAGACATAGTCTATACGGAGCATCGGCCAGAATGCGGAGTAGCTTGCGCCAAACCCACACCCTGCCTCGACGAACGTGTCCTTCAGGTCGTGGCTTATACGATGGTAGGTGTAAGACATCGGATTGTCGTTAAAATCCCCGCACACGAGCGCCTCAATAGGGCTCTCCTCAATATGCGCGAGCACATCATTGACCTGCTTGGGACGGCGGATGATGGACCTGCGGTATTTGTTCTCCGTTTTCTGCAGGATCTCGCGATCACCGGTCACGGACTTCCAGATGTTCGACATCGATATGGCATAACTCTCGAAGTGGCAGTTATATATCCTAAACTTACGTCCACATGAGCTATAGTCCGAATACAAGGCGAGATTGCTGCTATCCTCGAAGAGTACCTTTCCCTTCCCCACTGCAGGAAGGCGGCTGAGGGTCATATTCCCGCAGTAGGTGCCGCGTCCCTTAAGCAGATAGTATTCAATATGGTAGCCTGGCATGCGGGACTGAACAAAGGACTTGAGCTGCGATGGGTTTTCGGTAGCATATTCCTGAAGGCAGATGATGTCGGCATTCTGACGGCGCAGGTAGGCAAAGATGGAGTCGGCGCATGCCTCGCGGGATGCATAGCGGTCTTTGCGGTAGGAAAACCGGTCAACATTCCAAGTCAGAAGCCTTACGGAAGCTGAAGGGCTGGCGGAAACCTCATTTTGTCCAGCGGCCTCGGAATTGCCGAAGCGGATGTAGCGGCCGGCAAAAAGCAGAGACGGGAGAACGGCGAGCAGCGGAATTATGAGAAGACGCGAACGCCGGACAGCCGCCCATATCAGCAGGACAATGTTCAGAATCGCTATCGGGAAGAAGAGCAGACCGAAAATGGAGAAAAACCAGACCTTAGCGGGATTGGCTACCGTGGAAATGTAGGAGAGCATGAGCAACCCGGCCGCAACAAGCATCAGCACCCCTGCCGAAATGCCCACGAATAGGTTCCTTTGTCGTCTATTGCCCTTCTTTTTCATGATTTTCCCACGGTTTCCTATGGCTCAGTTGTCATAATAGGTGTACATCTTGTTGCCCTTCTTCCACCAGAGGATGAGTATCAGGCCGAAGAGCATGCCTCCAAGATGAGCGAAGTGGGCGATGCCGCCTCCGACACCAGTGACTCCGGTCAAGAGTTCAATAACGGCAAAAATGAGAACGAACCATTTGGCTTTCAGCGTTATCGGAGGGAAGAGAAGAGTCATCCTCGAATCCGGGAAAAGCATCGCGTAACCAAGAAGCAGGCCGTAAATTGCGCCTGACGCGCCAACGGTCGGGGTCATACAGAGAGTCTGAATGGAGCGGTTCGCAGCAATGGCGTCGGCTGCGGCCCCGGTGTTCACGATGTGCTCCCAATGCAGACACTGTATCCATTCAACACCTGTGTGCAGGGCCGCCGCCCCGAGACCAGTCACGAAATAGAACATGAGGTATTTCTTCGGTCCCCAGACCCTTTCGAGCACACTGCCGAACATGTAGAGGGTGAACATGTTGAAAAACACGTGCCAGAAGCCTCCGTGCATGAACATGTGCGTGACAAACTGCCACCAGTGGAAATACGGAGACTTCGGATAGAAAAGGGCGAACTTCTCGTACATGAAGTCATGACTAAGATCCGAAATTATCCAGATCAGGAAGTTAATGATAATTATGTTTCTTGTCACCGGAGGGATAGCGCTGAGGAATCCCCTTCCGCTGTTGTTTTCGAATCTGAACTGCATTCTGTCTTTTGTTTATGCCGGGAGGCTCTCCATGTCCGCGAACTGAGAGCGCAACCGGTTCGATTAAAACTTTCTGTCAAGCTCGTCCGCAGGAATTATCACCATAGTTTTCCTGCCCGCCGCCGTGAACTCCGGGTTGGTGCTGGCCATCAGGGCATCGACAAGGCGCTGTGCCTCGTCCGCGTTCCTCACCCCATCGTAGCCGGAAGCCCCGAGCACCGCAAGCTTGCCCGCCATGTCCGAGCGCACAAGTTCGGAAATGGTCGAGTGGTTGTCCTGAAGCAGAAGAAGCAAATCCCCTACCATAGTTTCCACACGTCCCTCCTCCGAGGAATATCCTGCCGGAATGGCGTTCACGACCACGGAATCTGACCCGAACGGGGCGATGTCGAAGCCAAAGCCCTTCAACACCTCCGAGTTCGCCTCAATAACCGGCACATTCTCAACACCTATGCGCACAGACACCGGAAATAGAAGAGTCTGTGAAAAATGGTCCGCATCTTCATCGCGACGGCCGCTGATAAAACGGTCGTAGAGAATCCTCTCCATGGCGCGCCGGGCATTCACAACAAGCAGCCCCGACTTCGAGTTGGTGACTATGTATTTGTCTTGAACGGTTATGAAACTGCGGGTTATGCCGAAATGGTCCTCGAAGAGCTTGCCATAGTCATCGCGTCTGTCAACGTATGAGGCGGTGTCGTAACCATTCACGCGTCCGGAACCACTCCCCTGCTCGGGATGTGAACCGGTGAAAATGTCAGGCTGGTTCTGGAAGCCGTCGTTTTCGAAAGGGTTGTAGCCGCTCTCCGGCATTGCAGGCTCGGAGACCGGACGATATTCGTCAAAATTGCGCCCGACGGCAGGAAGCTCAGGAACCGAGCCGAGTTCAAAGTCTATGGACGCCGTTCCGAACGAGTTCTTGCCGAGAGTCTCCCGCACGCAGGCATAAAGGGTCTGGAACACGAGCGAGTCGTCCTCGAACTTGATTTCAGCCTTCTGCGGATGGACATTGACATCGACTTCGTGAGGATTCACTTCAAGGTAGATGAAATAGGTCGGCGTCGTCCCCTCGGCAATCATTCCCTCATATCCTTTCATCACAGCCTTGTGGAGATAGGGACTGCGGAAATATCTTCCGTTGACGAAGAACAGCTGGTTACCCAACCCCTTACGGGCCTTGTCCGGCCGCCCGATGAACCCGGAAACGCGCATTATGGAGGTCTCGGCGCTGATGTCGGTAATTTCCGAGGCGACTCCTGCGCCTACAATGTCCTGTATCCTGAACTTCAGAGAACTGGCAGGCTTCAAGACATAAATTTCGCGGTTGTTGTGAATGAGCGTGAAACTGATGTCAGGGCGGGTGTAGGCCACATGCTGAAATTCGGAAACTATGTGCTTGAGTTCTACGCTCTCGGATTTGAGGAACTTGCGTCGCGCCGGAACATTGTAGAAGAGGTTGCGCACGGAGAAGTTAGAGCCTACAGGGGTGACCGTCTCAATCGTTGAAAGATGTTGGGAATCAGCGAAGTCTACCTGACAGCCGATTTCATCCCCGGCACGTCTGGTCTTGAGCGTAACTTCTGCCACGGCGGCGATTGACGCCAAAGCCTCCCCCCGGAATCCGAAGGTGTGGATGTCCATCAAATCCTCAGCCGAGGAAATCTTGGAGGTCGCATGACGCTCGAACGCAAGTACCGCTTGATCCGGAGACATTCCGCACCCGTTATCGATGACCTGAATCAGGGTGCGCCCCGCGTCCTTTATGATGACGCTGACTTGGGTTGCTCCGGCATCGACGGAGTTCTCCATGAGTTCCTTCACAACGGACGCCGGCCGCTGGACGACCTCGCCCGCGGCAATCATATTCGCTATATTACTCGGCAGTATTCTTATATCCATATCACGCGAACAACAACGAATAGTATTTGGCAATCAGATAGATAACTACAAAAGCAAGGATGAGTGTAACCATCCCTATGATTCGCTGAGCCTTACTCGAACCGCGCGTCTTCGAATAATTCCCGTTCCTAAGACTTCCCTTTATATAAGCCCCGGGAACATAGTTTTTCTCCCGCGACCCGTCAACCGCCCCGAATTTCTGCTTTAAGGCGTCCTTCTCTTCGTCATAGTAGCGCGGTCTATAATTAAAGACCCGATGCTCCTGAGTTCCGAAGAATCCGAAATTGAATATCCCCATAATCCCGTCTTTTATTGATTGATACCCCACATTCACATCGAATGAAATGGCATATCCTGCAAATTTACACATTTTTCATTATTTTTGCACGCGATAGACGGGTCATTGCCGCGAAAGGACGTTAGATTACGAAACTTGAATATTGGAACATGAATATGGAAGACATACGAATAGGTCAGGGATATGACGTGCACGCGATTGCCGAGGGAATCCCGATGTGGCTCGGAGGAGTGAAAATTGACGGGCCGACAGGGTTTGTGGCACATTCAGACGGTGATGTGGCAATTCATGCGCTGTGCGATGCGATGCTCGGTGCCCTCGCCCTCGGAGACATCGGAAAACATTTTCCTGACAATTCGGACGAGTTCAAGGACATCGACAGCAAAATTCTCCTCGCCCGAGTGAACGGACTCATCAAGGACCGGGGATACAGGCTCGGAAATGCGGACATCACCATCGCCCTTCAAGCTCCGAAGCTCGCCGGATACATTCTTAAAATGCGCGAGACACTCGCTGACGTCCTCGGCTGCGACACCGACCGAATCTCAGTCAAGGCCACGACAACTGAAAAGCTTGGCTTTGTAGGGCGCAAGGAAGGTTGCGAAGTTTGGGCAACAGTGTTGCTGCAGAGCGAATAAGGATATTTCGTCCGAATCAGATTTTCGTGCCGGACGAATCCGAAAAGAGGCGAAACCGACTGGTTCCGCCTCTTACTTTCTGAACAACGAAGAAGAAGACTATTTCTTCTTGTTTGCGTATCTCTGGTAGAACTTGTCCACACGTCCTGCCGTGTCTACGAGTTTCATCTTGCCGGTGTAGAACGGGTGAGATGTGTTTGAAATCTCGACCTTCACTACAGGGTATTCAACTCCTTCAATTTCAATTGTTTCGCGAGTGTTCGCGCAGGATCTTGTGATGAAGACCTGATCGTTTGACATATCCTTGAAAGCTACAAGACGGTAGGTTTCGGGATGAATTCCTTTTTTCATTTTATCTTAAATTTAATTAATTGCCACCATTCGTCATAGGTCACAAGACCATCACGCCCGATTTGGGAGCGCAAATGTACACAATATTTCCTTTTCCGCAAAAGAAAAGTCAAAGAAAATCAGTTTTCTTTGACAATTAATCGTGATTTCGTTGAGAGTTCAGGGGTGCGAAGCTGGTCACAGCCCAGGGACGCAAAGGCGTTTTCATCCCGGTTGATGAGAATCAGGCAATCTATGTCGGCAGCAAGGGTGCCTATCTCAACCTTTCTGCCATCGAGCTTTCACAGGAAAGCAAGTATGGCGACACGCACCTCGCTCGGAATGAGTGAATGCCTCAGGGTGCTCCAGCCGAGCGAGGTGCTTGTCTATGGGAATGCGTTTGACTTGAATTTCAATAATTTCGTATATTTGGAGGACAACATTCAAAGATTGAGATATGGAAAAGAAAGAGAAAGGGAAAATCTTAATACCAAATTTCTGGTGTGTCGGTGTGGATGGTGACCATGCGCTATATGAAAGCGACTTAGGTTGGTGTCAAAGGGATTTTGACGATGCTATGTCCGAAAATCCGGAAAAGGTCTTCCGCTACAATGTCAATGAAGTTGGAATGAGCATTCTTTTCTTTTGGGTTAAGGACATGAACTGGTACACTCTCGACATGGAGAAATATCCGGTGGAATTGCGCCGCCTTCGGAAAAGTCCGAACTGGGACGGCAAATGGGTGTATGAAAACATGGACTGTACTTATCCCGATCATCACGCCGACGGAGATGTCATAATGACCTTCGACGACGACTCCAGGATTTGGAATGACCTTGTGATAAATGGAGAGCATATTGAACAAATCCTGAACGAATCCCTCATTCATGACATAGGATAGTGTCGCTTATATGATATATCAATGAAAGGAAGAAATCAAATGTGAAATAGCAAAATCAGCCACGGAGTAGCGTGAGGGGCGCTGTCCTTTTCTGGGTTGGTGCTTTTGTTTTCCTTTGTCGAAAAGCTTGCGGAATGGGAGGGAAACAGACATATATATACGAGGCTACACGGGACAACCGTTTGACTTGAATTTCAATAATTTCGTATATTGGGAGGACAATATTCAAAGATTGAGATATGGCGAAAAGAGTGTATGGACATATTGACGGTGTATGGCAGATTTCGGACGAAGATAGAGCATTGTTTGACCGCATCGCGAAAGAATCAGTATCTGAAAATGAAAAACATTTCTTCAGAGTCGTCGAATATAGGGAGAAACACAACCAGTCGATGTCCGGTGATGTGCTTTTGAATTATGCCAAGAATCCGGATGGAATAGGAATTATGCGCTATGACTACGATATGTATATGTTTTTGATAGACATAGGCAATGGCCGCGTAGAGGAACCATGGACAGCCAGTACATTAGATAGTTTTCTTGACATTGATTTGACTAAATATATATACGAGCGAACCGGATGTCGGACAATGTTTGAGTATCTGCGTTCAACAGATTATGAGGGCATTGATTACGAAGCTGACAACGACTGATATGGGTGGAGCAAAAACATATAATGCATCTGGCGGTTTTTCGAGATATGATTATCATCAGGTCGGAGATACCATCTATGTTGATGGTCTGAAAGGCAAGGTTATCGCTAAAAGAGATTCTAACGGCAATGATGATTTTCATGCAGGTTTGCCGAGCTATTCAAATACATCTGATTTTTATGCACGTACAGGCAGTAAATCTGGAGGAGGCAATCTGGAGAGCCGTCAACGAAATTAAAAAGGGAGACAAACCACATCTCCGTCCATTGAGGGAAGAGCGCATCGCGGCGGTCGAGATTGTCCCGGAAGCGTCGATTTTCGGCGGCTGGCTCGGTTATAGCGTTGTGATGTACGAATTCACCGACGAAGTCGCCGCTGCCATCAGACAACAACTTGAAAGCGAGCGGGAGTGATTTTTGCAGGTGTAAATTCAAAATGATTTTGCTATGTCTCTTAATGATATGTATTTCGGTCTTTTGGATGGCGGCGGTGGCTGTCTTCGCGTATTGGGAACAATCGCTGCGATTATAGTTTTGGTCATAGTTTTTGCAGATATGGATATTGTCGGATTTATTTCCATCGGAATATCCGTCATAATATTTATTCCAATTATGATTTTTCTTGACAAACGGAAGAAAGAGCGAAAAAAAGAACCTTGGAAACACGACATTTAGTGTCCTTTCATAGCTGCTTTCGAGCAGCTATTTTTGTATCATAAAGTTATGATACAATGGCAAAAATCAAAAGTGAAGACCTGCGGCTGAACATCATCGTCAACGGCGATGCCGGGCGCAAGGAAATTCTTGACACGGAGAAGGAAATTTCAAAGCTTGAATCTGAAATAAAGTCTTTGAAAAAGGCAGAAGGAGACCACTCCAAGGAAATCTCCGAAACCAACAAGAAGCTCACGGATGCGAAGTCGAAGTATCCGAACTCCAAAGGCAGATGAACCTCGACCAGAAGACGATGGCTGAACTCAAGAAATTCGACACGCGAACCGCCCAGAATGAGTTGCTGTCGTTAGCTCGCGTGGGTGGTAAACTTGGACTTCCCGGCAAGGAAGACTTGTTGGAGTTTGTTTCCGCTGCCGACAAAATCAATGTGGCACTGAAAGAGTACCAATGAGTACATATCAGATAAGGACGTTACCTATGGTTTCTTCTCTGAAGTTCCGCTCAACACAGAGTTCACTACAATCTACCTCCTTGGTGACAAGAAGACATCCTCCGTGCTCGACAACGTCAGCAAGACCATCGACCAGTGGCAGGAACTCGTGAAGGAGGTGAAACAGGAACTTCTGGAGCAGCGCGAGGAGTTCAGAAACTCGAAGGTTGAGTATGACGCGCGTCTCGTGGCCAAGGACAACAAAATTGACTCGCTCTACAAGGAAATCGCCGTCCTGCGCGATCGCAACGACAAGCTCAGTTCCAACGTGGCGAGGCTTACCATCGTTCGCTGCTGGAAACTCGGCTGCGGCATCCGCCAGCCTCCGATGGGCACCAAGGTCTCTGTCACCGAAGACGTAACGAATATTGTCGAACAGGTGAAGATTGAATAGAGTCTGATTTGCCAGATTCTTACAGCTCTTTGACATACTGGAATTGCCGAATATTATATACCTTTGCAGGGTCAAAATATAACGGCTATGGAAGAAAAATCAATTCAGCTTTTTGAAAACAAGCAGATACGAACCAAATGGGACGAGGAAACAGAGAAATGGTATTTTTCGATTGTGGATGTAGTGGCGGTGCTGACGGACAGCATTGATTACCAGACAGCGCGAAAATATTGGAAAGTACTGAAGGGTAGGCTTTTACAAGAGGGTGATGAACTGGTAACAAATTGTTACCAGTTGAAACTGCGAGCCGCAGACGGCAAGATGCGACTTACTGATGTGGCTGATCAGGTGCAGTTGTTCCGTCTCATCCAGTCTATTCCTTCCCCCAAGGCGGAGCCTATCAAGCAATGGATTGCACGGGTCGCATCGGAACGCATCGATGAAATTCAGGACCCGGAAATGGCCATTGAACGAGGCTATGAATACTATCGCAGAAAAGGCTACAGCGAAGAATGGATTAAACAGCGACAGCAGGGTATCAGCACCCGTAAAGGGCTTACAGACGAGTGGCAAAGATGCGGCGTGAAGGACATACAATATGCGACCCTCACGGACATTCTGACAAAAGAATGGTCAGGATTTACCACAAGGGAATACAAGGCTTACAAAGGGCTGAAGAAAGAAAACCTGCGCGACCACATGACTAATCTGGAGACGGCGGTAAACACTCTGGCAGAAGCGGTCACGACAGAACTCTCTAAAAAGAACAATCCGAAGACCTTTGACGAGAACCGGAGGGTCGCGAAGGCTGGAGGCAGCGTCGCAAAGAAAACCCGCATTGACATCGAGCGACGGTTGGGGAAAAGCATAGTGTCAAACGCTAATGCAAAACAACTGCAACATAAGGACGACGAAACGAAAGAAATTCCATAATCTTATATTTTGACACAAATTTTATGGGTGCGGCAATTCCGGTATTTCGGGGTTGCCGTTTTTGTATGACAAATAAATTGAAACAGATATGGGAACTATTAGCAAAAACTTTGACTACAAAGAGTTTGAAAAAACGGATGTACCTGGAATGCAGGTGCGGAACACAATCACTTCGACGGAGGTCCGCGACAGCATCAAGGCACTCGTTGATGAAGTCCTTCAGCCGCTCCGTGATGCCTGGGACAAACCGCTCGCAATCAACAGCGGCTATAGGTGTCCGGAAGTAAACAAAGACGTCGGAGGCGTTCCGACTTCCCAACACACCAAGGGCGAGGCCGCCGACGTGTGTCCGTTCGGAAGAAATGGCCACGGAGACATTGGGGTCGTGAGGCAACTCGCGCAGAAAGCCGTCGAACTGGATCTGCCCTTCGATCAGATGATACTCTATCCCCCGTTCGTCCATTTCAGCCACAGGCTCAAAGGCGAACAGCGCAGGCAGATTCTTTACAACAAAAGATATGCGGGGAAGAAATTGTAGAATCCGTTTTCCATAAATTATTGTTTAGCCCGGGGTTCCCGTCGGGAGATGCGAATCCTTTTCTCTAAAATTCAATATACTACAGTTTACAATGCAAAGCGCACAAATCTCACTATGAAAAGAATCTTCAGGCATTTTCTCATCCTCCTCGCGCTCATGGACGTATCATGCAGCCCGCGCATCGTCACCGTTGCCGTTCACGACACAACCACCGTCACTCGCACCCTGACCGTCCGCGACACCATCATCTCCGCGCCCCTTCCGGTCGAGTCTGTCATCATCTCCACGCCCGACACGACATCCACAGTCGAGACTTCCCTTGCCACATCCACAGCCACCATCACCGCCGGCCACCTCAGCCACAGCATCGAGAACAAACGCACCGCCCTTTACGTCCCGGCAAAAATCCCCGAAAAGCAGGAAATCATCCGAGTCACCAGGGAAATCCCCGTCCCCGTCGAGGTGCCCAAACCCTACATCCCGAAATGGGTCTGGTACGTCCTCGCCTGGGCCGTCCTCGTCACCCTTCTCCTCGCCGCCTTTCTCTGGCTGCGGCTGAGAGTTTAATGTTTGATTATTCTGCGCCTCGGGGAGACCTGGAGTGTTTTTCAGTTTAAGATATAGAAAAATATATCAACATATTTGCGCGGTGATATAATTTTATATATCTTTGCGTTGTCAAAACATAAGAGATATGAAAAAGTACAAAGTAAGACAAGTGCTTGAGTTCTTGAAGAAAGACGGCTGGGAACTCGACAGAATGAAAGGAGACCACCGGCAGTTCAAGAACAAAAACAAGAAAGGAACTGTCACTGTGAACGGAAAGCCAAGCGACGACTTGGGACAGGATCTCCTGAACAGCATCTGGAAACAGGCAGGGTGGAAATGACCACCCTCCTTTTCTTGAAAACGAACGGAATAAACACAATTGTTATGGAAAAAGTTAGAATAAAGATTGATTGGTATGAACACAACTATGGCGCGGCTCCGGTGAACGAGGACATCGCCTGCGTCGCAACCGGCAGTACATTGCACGAGGTTGAGCGTAACATCGTCGATGCTCTAAAGTTTCATATTGAAGGGTTGGAGCCGGATGATATTCCAGCTGAATTGCAGGGTGAATGGGAGCCGGTGTTTGAACTGACAACACGGGCGCTGCTTCGTTATTCCGAGAATTTCATAACCCGCAAGGCCTTATCAAAGGAAACCGGAATCAATGAACAGCAACTCAGCCACTATGCGAACGGCTGGAGGATGCCGAAACCGGCCACGCAGTCGAAAATTATCAACGGAATACGCAATATCGCAAGGGAACTTTCGGCTATCTCTTAATGTTTTGACGAACACGTTTTAGCCGTCCGCCCTCGGAGAAATCCGGGGGCTTTTGTATTAGACCCCTCTATCCCCTCGAAGGGGAAGCGCAGCTTTCCTCATTCCGAGACATTGAGAATGTCCACGCCTTTGAGCTCTTCCGTCGCCTTGCCGCTGCGCTGGCAGTAGATGGAAGTCATCGCGAGGCTGCTGTGGTCGGCCTGCTGCTGAATGAAAGACACCGGAACACCGGCAGCTGCCATATTGGTGATGCCCGTATCCTTCAGACTATAAAACTGAACATCCTTACCGAATCCCGTTGCCGGGCGGACCACTCCCCTCCAATAATCCGAAACCCGTTGCACCCAAGTGCACTCCTTTCCCGGCATAAAATTCTTTCCGGAGAAAAGATACCATTTCGGGTGCGAAAGGTCAATGTCTGCGAAATATCTCATCATAGCGTCCGGAATCGTTCTCACAGAATCATTGTCGTTTTTTGCTATCTCTCCCCTTACCTTGACCGTCTGTGTCTTCAAATCAAGGTCTGAACATCTGAGCAGCATGATCTCCTTAGGACGCATAAAACAGCAATAGCACAAGAGACATAGACGCATATATCCTATATTTTCCCTCTCAAGAAAGTTCCATAACGTCTGAAGTTCGTCATCGGACAAAACGCGTCTCTTTTTCTTGCGGAGGCTTTTCTTCTTTGGTTTTATGTCCTCAAAAGGGTTGTCGGGAAGATAGCCTTTCTGAACCATCCAGTGAAAAAGCGTGGAATAGAAACGGAGATGATTGTTGTATGTGAACGCCACGAAATTGTTATCCCTTTCCAAATCTTCCATAAAATCAAAGGCAGATGCTTTCGTGAATGCCGCGACAGGGGAACTCTCCCTGAATCCCTTGCCTTCAGCCCAGACAAGAAGCTTCTTCGCGAAAGTATTGTAGGAGCGCAACGTGTTCGCTTCCACTTCTTTCTCCTTCACCTTTATAAAATTGTTTACAGCATCCTTGAACTTGACAGAAGCACGTGGCGCTATCTTTTCCACAAGCGGGTTCCACCCCAACGACAGACGCTCGTTTAATGCCGCAACGAGCATCAGCGCAGCTCTGCGCCTTTCCCGGACAGACTTGACTCTGTTAAATTTGATTTTGATACGTTTAAGTTTTCCTGTTGTCGGATTTTCGACATAAAAAAAGATATACCACTGCTCGCCTTCGTGGAGTTGCGCAGGTATGTATTCTTTATACGCGATGGGTTTGAAGAAAGACATTTTTTTTCTTTCGCACAACTCCAACAGAATCGAATATAAACTGCCGGTGGGGTGCGAAAGCTGTCCCGTTTCTGTCCCGTTTTTTGTGACAGATTTTTGTAATTCATTGTCACCCCGAGAGTTGCGGGGATTTCGTTGAGATAAGAGGATTCGAACCTCTACAAAGAGAACCAAAATCTCTTGTGCTACCATTACACCATATCTCAATTCCACTGCAAAGGTAGTTTATTTTTGTGGTTTCACAAAAAAATAAACAAAACTCACAAATTACTGCAGAGCGGCGGACAGGTCAGGAGCCTTGAGTTCCAATCCCTCGGCGACATCTTTTCTCACAAGATAGTACACCGCGTTTGGAATGCCACCGCGATTTCCGTTATAATAGTACTTTGCATCTGCAGAACTATACTTACCCACTGCGTCAAATCCGCAAATCCAAAGACCTCTCATATAGACGGCAAGACCATCATATTTGAAACTGTTTCCTAAAATCTTGATTACTGATTTGTTGCCATTTGCGATGAATCCTCTGAAGGCCTTGTTCCAGCCTTCACCTCCGCCTTGTTTAGAGAGTTGCTCATATTCGCGGTCGTAAGGAGCGAAATCACGGACCTTGTTGTCTGCGTCCAAGATCGTTAGCCAAGCGGTGTAGTGCCAGTTGACATCGTTTTCAAATTCGATGGTCTGCGGCACGGAGACGGAGAAATGGTCATATCTGTCCTGGTCCGCCTTTTCAAAATCGAGCACTATTGGCTTGAGGAACTTATTTTCACTTCCTCCCCAGCCGGAGAGATTGAAACTTTTTCCCTGTTCCTTTGCAGAAATCCTCACATTGAAAGGTTTCGGTTCTTTCAGTTCCCATCCTTTTGTGGCGGAAAAATCTGTCCTGTCGTAAGGCATCAGCACCCAATCTCCAAGATAGTCGTTGTAAGTGCAAGGATGGCTGACTCTGTCCTCGAAATTCTCTCCGTAGAAAGGATAACTGAGAGCGATTTTTGAAACTAAGTTTATTTTGTCTCCCAAACGCTCAAGCACTCCGGCGGTGAACATAAAGTGATTGCTGCCAGTGAACTGAAAAACGCTCTCGGCCTCTCCCTTGACGATATAGCCTTTGTTTACGAGAGTTTCCCAGGTTTCTCCAGCTTTGAGGGCGTCTGAAATCTCCTGTTCCATCCAAAGGTTGGCGTCAATCCTGTCAGCGTAAGAAACGGCTCCAATCCAATACCAGAGAGTTTCGTCGGACGGAGTCACTTTTGCGACATAGTCGATGTGCCCTGTGCTTTTGTTATAGATTTCGTAAGGAGTGATTTCGAACTTCGCGTTTAACTCTCCGGTTGTCACCTCTTCCGTAAACCAGTTTCTGGAAGCCTTTCCGTTGGGCGTCACAGCAGCGACTCTTACGGTGTATTTTGTTTTCGGGCGAAGTTCATCCACAGAGAATGAAGGATCTTCGACATTCTCTTTATAGACGTTAACAAAAGTCTTTGCCAAATCTGTGGCAACTTATTAAATTTGTTGTGACTGCCGCTTTCTCAGAAAGAGGCCATCGCTCTCACTAAATGTTCGGTCTTTTTGTTGAGTTCGGATGGAGTGACCACTGTTTTCCCCTCTTTCATATCGAATGCGAAGGCGATGCTCGGACCGTTTTCATCGGAAGACCAATAGACGCCCTCTGTCAGAGCCTTTCCGCCATTGTCGGTGAGGCATTTGTTGAGGAAGCTTTTATGCTGCTGCTCGGATGGAGCTCCGTTCTCTTTAGGTCTCTTGATTGAGTTCAGGGAACCTGTTCCGCCCTCAGTGTCGTTGGTGTTGTGGCCGGTGTAAGCTTTATAGAGCTTTGCGAGTTCGTCCATTGAAGGGTGGAACCATTTTTCAGGGCTCCGACATTGTCTTCGCAGGCCTTTACGAATGCAGGGTAGAACTCTTTCCAGTCGCGTATTTCCTGCACGCAGCCGCTGTTGTACGAGCCGCTTCCCGGCTGTGACCTCATAGCTTCTTCGTTATCTCTGTAGGACCAGACTTCTTTGTGCTCTTTGAGCGAAACCAAAAGCCCGTGTTCACCCGTTTCGTCCACATACACGACCACTCCCTTGACAAAGTTACGGTCGTAGTAGTCGCCCACCTTGTAGGCCGGCGTCGGTGGAGCGGGAGGAGTCGGGTCGGGGTCCGGGTCAGTTTCAGCGTTTTTGCTGCAACCGGCAAAGAGCGCGGCCGCAGCAAAAACAGCTAAAAAATATTTTAAGTATGTCATTTTCATACAATGAACTGTAAATCTCGGACCTACCTTACTGGGATTGTTTCGAGTTTGTCAATATTGACAGTTTTACCTATACCGGTTCCGTCGGTACCTTCGACTTTTGAAGTATGTGTAACTTTGCTAATGTCAGTGGAAATGCCCTCTTTGTCAACTCCTATGAAATACACAACGAATGTTTTGCCTTGTGACACTTTGAGAGGCGCATTTGCCGCATCTTTGCCTGCCGGCTCCTTCTTGAGAAGTTCTTCAATCTCAGCTCCGGTCTTTTCTGCCCATTCATCGTTGTCAATAAAGGATTTGTAGTAGAACTCTTGGGCTTGAGCCTTTTCTTCCTGTTTGCAAGAAGCAGATACGAAATAGTTAGTTATGGAAAATGCAATATTTTCCGACGATTTCAGAGACACCCGCATCATCATTTGTCGCGACGGTGTCCTTTCTGTATCTCCAGTTGTCTTTCAATACGGTCGAGACTTCGCCGAAACAGAGGCTCGCGTCTTACAGAAGGCATCTCTAACGGAGGGAACTCTATCTTCTCCGGCGACATAACCCGTTCATACCCATCTGCTTCAAGAGCAGCGCAGGCATCGGAATATCCCCTGCGGAAAAGAGTCTCTATCGACGACAGATCATAAACGCCGCATCCGTCAGTATTAAGTTCAATGTAGGTGTCGGCAAGACGTGAGGCGTCCATAATATTGGACATGAACATCATGCTATAGGCACGCATCGCCACATAGACCAGATTGTCGCGGTAGGGCTCCGGCTCCATCTGACGCACACTGAAGGCTATGACCTTTTCGCAAATATTCCTTATTGCCGGCACCGGAAGGTTCTGGAACACGCCTCCGTCCACATAATGCACTCCATTGATTATCATCGGCTTGAACACAATAGGAATGGAACAGGAAGCGACAAGGCGAGGAGCGAGTCTCCCTTTCGAGAACACCTTGGGCCGCCCGTGATCCATGTCGGCAGCAACGATATAGGTAGGAATCGGAAGCTCCTCGATGTCTGTATAGGGCAGCTTTTCCTGAAGCAACTCAAGCAGAGGAGTCGAGTCAAACAATCCGCCCCTCGGCCGCGACGGCGCGACTATATCCCTGAAGAAGTTAAGCTCCCTAAACATCTCTATCATCTGCACCGGCGAGAATCCGGCAGAAAAAAACGCGGCAACGAGCGACCCGGCACTTGTCCCCGACACGACATCCGGCCTCACTCCGTATTCCTTCAAAGCCTGAAGAGCTCCGCAATGGGCCGCAGCCTTAGCTCCTCCCCCGCTGAACGCGATTCCAAGTTCATACTTTTTCCTTGCCATATCCTCAAATATTGAATTGTGGTCATATATCACAAAAACGCCGAGATTCTTTCGAACTTCGGCGTTTTGTGCTCCCTTAGGGGCTCGAACCCTAGACCCCAACATTAAGAGTGTCGTGCTCTACCAACTGAGCTAAGGAAGCAAACTTTCCCTCAAGCTTTGTTTTACAGGGGCTTGAACCCTGTTTTTTTCGTGATTCGTTCGGGGCTCGAACCCGAGACCCCAACATTAAAAGTGTTGTGCTCTACCAACTGAGCTAACGAATCGAACCGCGCCCCAAAACAGTGTCTCTTTTGATTTGGGATTGCAAAGGTATGACTTTACTTTTAAACCACCAAATATTTCTTCACTTTTTTTAGCATTTTTTCGCTCCCGCAGAGGCTATCACCGCCTCCCAGCGCGCAATCTGCTGTGTCAGACCCATATCCGCCAGTTGTGCACGAAGCGAATGCCAGCTTCCGAGATCGCTCCATCCGAGTTCTTCTGCGATGACATAGATGTTCGGGGATTTTTCCATCACCGCATAGTCGATTGAAATCTTGTCGCAGGTCGGGAAAAACTCTGCCAGAGCAGTCTGTTCGCCAGAAGTGTAAAAATACGGTTCAAGACGGTCCATCACCGACATTATCTGAGGCGCGTGGGCACGGAGTTCATCGTTTATCGTACGCACATTCCATACGAATATTCCGGCATTCCAAACGAAATCCCCGGACGCAAGGTATTTCTCTGCAGTTGCGAGATCCGGTTTTTCCTTGAACTGCCTCACCTTTATCAGCTGTCCGTGGACAAACCCCGGAGCGCTTATGTACCCGTAGCCTGTTTCCGGCCGGGTAGGCACTATCCCTATAGTCACAATTGCGGATGAGCCTGCGGTTAAGGCAAGGGCCTTTCCAATGACAGAAGTGAACGTATCTGTCTTTGTCACAAGGGCATCGGAGGGAGTCACGACGACATTTGCATCCGGATGATGAGCGGCAATCTTGCGGCAGGCGTAGGCTATGCACGGTGCCGTATTGCGTGCTTCAGGCTCAAGAAGGATGTGTTCCGAAGGAATGTCGGGAAGCTGTTCCTTGACAATGGAAGCATACTCCGCAGATGTCACCACCCAGAAATTTCCGATATCCGCAGATGGCAGGAAACGTTCCACAGTCATCTGTATCAGAGATTTTCCCATTCCAAGCACATCAATGAATTGTTTCGGGCACTCCGGTGTGCTTATGGGCCAAAGACGGCTTCCAATGCCACCGGCCATAATCACAATATGAGTATTCTTGTCTTTCATCGTAATGTCATTTCAGTAATTAAAATCCCCCCCCCATGTGGTAATACAACCACAAACATACAAATATATGCAATTATTTTGATCCTGCGCCCTTCGCCTTGAGACGAGCCGTCAGTGCCCTTTGGAACTCACGTGCATTGCGCTGATGTTCCGCATAGGTGGCGGCAAAACGATGTGTACCGTCAAAATCCGGATTTGCACAGAAGAACAGATAATTATGAGTGTCAGGATGGAGCACGGCCTCAATGCAGGCTTTGGAAGGGACATTAATCGGAGCGGGAGGAAGCCCGGCATATTTATATGTATTGTATGGAGAATCGACGGAAAGATGCTTCTTGAGGACGCGGTTCAGCGCGTAGTCATAGCAGAAGCAGATTGTCGGGTCGGCCTGCAGTTTCATCCCACGATGAAAACGATTGAGGTACACTCCGGCAATCAGAGGATACTCAAAGTCTTTGAGGGTTTCACCACAGACAATCGATGCCATGACTGAAGCTTCCATCGGAGTAAGACCCTGAGCTCCGGCAAGCCGCACACGCTCCGGAGTCCAAAACTCGTCGTATTCCTTCTTGAAACGGTCGAAAATTTCCCTCACACTCGCTGTCCAGTACATTTGATAGCTGTCCGGGATTATGAGAGCAAAGACATTTTCCGGCGTGAAACCATAGTCAGAGAGGAAAATCTCGTCGTTCAACGCGTTCATCACCGATATTGAGTCCACCATCATCTGCGAGGCAATACGCTGCGCTATCCGCCCCTTATTGCGCAAAGTTCCGGAGAGGGTGAGAACAGTCGGTTCCTGCCATCCGTAAGCGAGCATGCGCGCCACATAAATTGGAGGATACTTTGTCCGTATCGGATAGCGTCCTGGCTTCATTTTCTCCACAACACCGATTCTGCCGAAGCATCGTTCAAGACTGCTTCGGCTCCTTGCGCACCCGTCTTCACAAAGCGCGTCAAGCACCCGCGAGGCATCGGTGTCCGGATAGACCAGAAGCACAAATTCCTTTTCAAATCCCGGACGGCGGTTGTCGATGTACCAGAGCGAGGCAAATACGATTCCGACGACGAGAAGTACGGCAATGACCGACGCCGCAGAAATGATGATAACATTCTTCTTTTTCATACTGACAAATCTGAAGCAGTTTATTTTTTCATGTTTCTTACTCACATTCATTTCCTCAGGTTTATCAAGTCGCCTTCGACCAGATCCGAATCCGACCTGACACCATTCATCTTCTTGAGCTTAGACAATTTCACGGCATATCTCTGCGACACTGACCAAAGATCATCGCCCTTTTCCCAGACATGCTTGTCGAGTCCTTTCGCAGCCATCGACTTTTTGGGCTGAAGGTACACCACTGTTCCAGGAAGAAGTTCCCGGTCCGCAGTGAGGTCGTTGTATTTCAGAATCTCCCGAAGGAAAAGGTTATAGTCCCCGGCAATAGACGCATAGGTCTCACCTTCCACCGAATAGACAAACGGGACACCATTGAGCGAATACATCTCACGCGAAAGATTGAAGCGAAAAACCTCGCGCTGGTCCTCATTCAGAGGCTTCGGAGTCTCGATTATGGAAGGTGATTCAGGACGCGTGACAGGTTTTTTCTTTCCTGGCTTCGACTTGCCCTGGCGGCCATTCTTATCACCCGAGGCAGGCTTAGAGGAGACAGCAGCGCCGTCATCCGGATAGTCCGAAGGTTTCGTGTCATATTCATACAGCCTATAATCCTCTATGAGCTTTATCAGTTTCTGTGGATAGCTCGGATCTGTCGCATAGCCGGCCTTCTTGAGACCATATGCCCATCCACGATAGTCCGTAGGGTCAAGGTCGAAAAGGAATTTGTAGCGATCCTTGTAGCGGAGAAAATCCGAATGATCGCGAAACGAATCATCAGCCGAAGGATACTTCCTGAAACACTCGTTTTTCCGGTCGTCATCGTAGTACATCTTCTTTCCCGTCCAGTTGTGGCACTTTATTCCGAAATGGTTGTTTCCCTCGGTAGCAAGACGCGACTTTCCGGCACCGGACTCAAGAAGTCCCTGGGCAAGGGTTATGCTGGCAGGAATTCCGGAACGGTACATTTCAGCAACGGCAATCCCGGAATATTTGCGGATATATGCCTCCTGCGTCGAACGGATGTCAGAAAACGCCGTCGCGGAACAAAGGAAGACAAGAACAAGGCTTATGACTATATTTCTCTTCATATCAGTGTAAACAGAAACGTCGGTGCCCTTGCATCAGGACACCGACGCAAAATCAGCCAAAGTTAGCAAAAAACATACAATTTGCATCTACCGTTCGGTATGTTTGCACAAAGGAATGTCAAACACATCGCCGTCATTTGCCGTAAATGAGTTCGGAAACACGGAACGGAGTTCAGCAAGCAGAGGAGCGGTGTCACGATAGCGCGAGGAATAATGCCCGGCAATCAGTTTGCCGGCACAGGCCTCAAGTGCGCACCGCGCCGCCTGAAGAGTCGTGGAATGATAGCGGGCAGCTGCCTCCTTCTCAAGACCTGCCATATAGGTCGTTTCATGATAGAGCAGGTCAACGTCCTTCACCCATTCAGACAGCTCGGGGAACGGGGCCGTGTCGCTACAATATGCAAAGGCTCTCGGACGATACGGCAGAAAAGTCAGCTCCCCGTTCGGAATCCGCAGCATGGGACATCCGACAGCGTCTGTACGGACGAGATCCTCCCCTTTTTTGAGCGAGCAAATTTCAGCTACTCCGAGACCATATTCCTCAATCGCATCCTTGCGGACGTTCAGTTGCGGCATCTTCTCACGGAAAAGGTAGCCATAGGTCTCGATGCGGTGGTTCAGCGGGAATGCCTCAACTGTCAAAAACTTATTCTCAAAAATCACCTCCGGAGACTTGGCCTTGACAGGAGTGAAGTCTATATTTATGCCGAGCTGCTCACCGAAGTAGGAGAGAAAGAACTTCAGCACGGGGCCGAGCGAGTTGGGGCCGAAGATGCGGATACCCTTCCTGCCGGTTGCAAGACCGATTGTCGAAAGCAGTCCGAAAAGCCCGAAGAGGTGGTCGCCGTGGATGTGACTGATGAAAATCGCGTCGATGCGTTCGAAAGAAAGATGCTGACGGCAAAACTGGCGTTGTGTACCTTCACCGCAGTCAATCAAAAACAAGCGCCCACGTACATCCAGTACCTGAGCGCTTGAATTTCTATTTGCCGAGGGCTTGGCAGAAGCCGTGCCCAGAACATTAAGTGTAAAGTTCATTCCGTGAAGGAATTACTCGCCTTTCTCGAACTTCTCCTTGAGGGCAGCAAGAGCGTCGATGTCACCGAGAGTGGTCTTCTCGACGTTTGAGTTAATCTTCTTGACAGCCTTCTTGGTGTTGTCAGCTTCTGCAGCAACCTTCTCTGCCTTAGCCTCAGCGTAAGTCTTCAGATGAGAAAGAACGACTCTCTTCATTGAGCGCTTGAGCTCTACAACCTTGAACGGAAGTGTCTCGCCTACAGTAGGCTGAGTGCCGTCTTCCTTAACAAGATCCCTGTTGAAGCAGATAGCCTCTACAGCCGGATCAAGAGCGATTACGGCGAACTTGTCCTTAAGTTCGGCAATCTTGGCCTCTACTACCGTACCTACGCTATACTTCTCCTCAACTTCGTCCCAAGGATTAGGGAGAAGCTGCTTGTGGCCGAGACTGAGTTTGTGGTTGTCCTCATCGAAGTCGAGGATGACAACGTCAATCTTGTCGCCCGGAGCAACAAGCTCTGAAGGATGCTTGATCTTGTTCCATGAGAGGTCGCTGATGTGAACGAGTCCCTCAATTCCCTCCTCAAGCTCTGCGAAGACGCCGAAGTTGGTGATATTGCGGACTGTTGCTGTGTGCTTTGAGCCTACAGGATACTTCTCACGGATGTTCTTCCACGGATTCTCAACGAGCTGCTTGAGACCGAGAGACATCTTCTTCTCCTCTCTGTCGAGAGTAAGAATCTGAGCCTCTACCTCGTCGCCTACCTTAAGGAAGTCCTGTGCGACGCGGAGTCTTGGAGACCAAGACATCTCGGAAACGTGGATAAGTCCCTCTACGCCCGGCTCAATCTCAACGAATGCACCGTAGTCGGCGATGAGAACAACCTTACCCTTAACCTTGTCTCCGACCTTGAGGTTCGGATCAAGAGCCTCCCAAGGATGCGGCTGAAGCTGCTTGAGACCGAGGGCGATTCTCTTCTTGTTCTCATCGAAGTCGAGGATAACGACGTTAATCTTCTGATCGAGAGATACAACCTCCTCAGGATGATTGATCCTGCCCCAAGAGAGGTCTGTGATGTGGATGAGACCGTCAACACCGCCCAGGTCAACGAATACGCCGTAGTTGGTGATGTTCTTGACAGTACCCTCAAGCACCTGACCTTTCTCGAGTTTGCTGATGATCTCGCTCTTCTGAGCCTCGATTTCAGCCTCGATAAGTGCCTTGTGTGAAACGACGACATTGCGGAATTCCTGATTGATTTTGACAATCTTGAAGTCCATTGTTGTGTCAACGAACTGGTCGTAGTCACGGATAGGCTTGACGTCGATTTGTGAACCCGGAAGGAATGCCTCGATTCCGAATACGTCCACAATCATACCGCCCTTCGTGCGGGTCTTGACATAACCCTTAACGATTTCGTTGTTGTTGAATGCCTCGTTAACCATATCCCAAGAGCGCAGCTGACGTGCCTTCTTGTGAGAAAGAACGAGCTGTCCTTTCTTGTCCTCAGTGTTCTCGACATAAACTTCAACCTTGTCACCCACTTTGAGGTCCGGGTTGTAGCGGAACTCAGGAGCCATAATGACACCCTCGCTCTTGTAGCCGATGTTGACAACGACCTCCCTCTTTCCGATCGCGGTCACGACGCCTTCTACGACCTCGCCTTCTACGACCTTCGAAAGGGTCTTCTCATACTCTGCGGCGTCCTCCTTGCGGTCGCCGTACACGCCCTCGTTCTCGAATGCGTCCCAGTCGAAGTCCTCAGGCTTCACTGAAGCATTGCTCGCTACGGGCTGCTTCTTGGTTTCTTCTACCTCCACACGAGCCTCAGCAGCCTCAACTGCCGGTGACTCCTGCTCGGTAACCTTAATTTCTTCCATAATTGTTTTTGAACTAATTAGGGGTTTAACATTATTATAATAACTTATGTCTCAAAGACTTGCAGCCAAAACCACACATCTTCCCGACAAAAAGTCTGCAAATATAGACAAAATTATCGGATTGTCAAACAGTTGCATAGTCATAAGAAACACGAAATTCATCAAAATATTTTCCGGAACATTCTTTCCGAAGAAATTTTGCCCGTATCTTTGCACAATGAGAATTCAAAGATTTTGTAATATGCGTTTGGTGATTCAGAGAGTAAGGAATGCCTCCGTCAACATCGGAGGGGAGGAAGTGTCATCCATTGAAAAGGGGCTTCTGGTGCTTGTCGGCGTGGAAAACGGAGACACCGAAGAAGATATGCGATGGCTTGCCGGAAAGACTGTCGGGCTGAGGATTTTCGATGACGAGGAAGGCGTCATGAACCGGAGTGTTCTGGACATAGGCGGCGACATACTCGCTGTCTCGCAGTTCACGCTCACAGCATCCACAAAAAAGGGCAACCGCCCGTCATATATCCGTGCCGCCGGGCACGACCTCGCAGTACCTCTCTACGAAAAGTACTGCGAAGCCTTATCAAGTTCCCTTGGCAAGGAAGTCGGCCGCGGAGTTTTCGGCGCCGACATGCAGGTTTCCCTCATCAACGACGGCCCCGTCACCATCATCATCGACTCCCGACTGAAGGAATAACAACTGAATTATAATACCTTTACGATCCAGAAAGTAAAAATTATCTCAGTCGGACTGTCTATTGAAGCGACGGATGCGGGTATCCACTGTGCGAAGGTAACTGCGTTTCATCTTGTCGGTGAGATAGGAATTGCTGATGAGCGTGGATGATAGCTGCGGAAGAACTGAAAATGTATCGAGGACGGCTTTCATCCGTTTTTCTTTCAAACCGACTATACGTCCGAAACGCTCAAAATCAGTTCGGCACGGATGTCCGGTTCTGTCATAAACATCGGACTCTTCTATTGCCGAAGAAAGACCACCATTCAGTCCGAAGTCATCTCCGTCAATGTGAATTGAGGTGTTGAGAAGGTCGTATGCAGGAGCTAGCCTATAATCATCTCCATACTTCATTATCGAAAAATTCTTCAGATGGGCATCACCGTTGCCATAAATGTAATTGAACACAAGCAAACGGAAAAATTCTTCCATAGCGACAGGCCAGGCAGGGATATATTTCCGTATAGCAATCGCAATGTCCTCATAGCAACCGTCATATTTGTAATTCACGCCACCCCCGATTTCGTCCTTCCCCACCAATGAGGCAAAATCCTCCATCCCGTATCTGGATTCATCTTCCGCAATATCAAAACGTTTAGTGATGTAAATCGCTTCTCCAGAAGGAGAAAAACACAAGCCATTAGCAGCTGTCCTTATTCTATAGACTTGAGAAGCTATCTGCATTGTAAGATTCTCATTTGCAGGAATTTGCTTTCTTGTGGTTATTGTCTCATCCCACGGTGCAGGTTTCAGAATATGTGTGGATCTTTCGTCGTCTGCCGCAAGGCGTATTTTCCCATTTTCGACGATTGCCGGAAATTTTTCCTGCGCCCCTGATACCGATATTCTGTTTACAGAGCGAACAATATCTTCCGTCATACGGAACTTGTCAATTCCGAAATCAAGAAAAGGGGAAACTCTGGCATCACCGAAGAGATGTTTCATCGCTTTGGGAGAGTATGTAGTGTATCCGGCAGCAAGAGTTGAGGGACAGATATTTATTCTATTCATTTTCAGGAATCTTTACTGTAATTGCACCTATTATATCCTTGCCGCTGAAGCAATTGAGCAGTCCGAACAAATCATTTTCGTCAATTTTGTGTTCCCGGCATACGATTCTCTTGTTTGCCCCCTCGGGAAGCATATTCGCAAAAAAAGGGAACAACTTGTCCGACTCATATACCTTGTCTGTAAGCGGCAAGGTAACGGAAATCGCACCGCAAGGTTGCTGTAGATAGCTCCCAAAATATTTGAATGAATATAACTTCCCCGGAATATTCTCAGTCAGCTGTCCTGCTTTAATTCCATGAAAATAAATATCAAGACTCCGCATATACAATCGGTTCAAACTGTTTTACGTATATGAAAATCTATATCCATCCCGAGAACTTCCATTATCTTCAAAAGCGTAGTCAGCCGCGGATTTCCTTGTCCCCGTTCAATGTCTTTCACTGTAGCAATACCTACATCAGCCATTTGAGCGAGATCGCTCTGAGAAATGTTTAGTTCTACCCTACGCTCTCTTATAATATTTGCAAGATTCATAGTATGGTTTAATGTACTTTCAATGCAAATATACAAAGATTTTTAATGACACAAAACAAAAGTATACTAAATCATACCCATCGTTCAGCTTTTCAACGACAACACCAGGTATGTCCCCCAGATGAATATGCAGGGGTACTACATTTAGAAATTGCCGAAGGCCAACGAAGCAATTCGCTGCTTTGCGACTTTTACAACATTTTTTTGCGTTTGAATATGAGGAAGACGATAACAAACGAAACCACCATCAGCGAGACAATGATGACCCAATTCCACTGCGTGTCACCGGGAATCATCGGCAGGGCAACGTTCATTCCATAGAAGGAAGCGATGAGCGTCGGGGGCATCAGAAGAAGCGAGACGAGGGTGAATACCTTCATTATCTTGTTCTGGTCGAGGTTGATGAGACCGATGACGGTGTTCTGGAGATACTCAAGACGGTCAAAACTGAAATTGGTGTGGTTCACGAGGGACGAAATGTCCTTGAGCATGATGTTCAACTTGTTCTGGATGCTCTTGGGACATTTCTGAGACTTCAGTATACTGGAAATCACGCGCTGCTTGTCCACTATACTCTCCCTAAGAACTATCGTGTTCTCCTGCAGACGGTTGATGTCGAGGAGGAATTCCTCATTGATATCCTCGCCGAGGCTAACCTTTTTGTTGTACTGTGAAATCTCCTTGGAGAGAATCTCTATCATGTCGGCGTCGGAGTCGATGCGCTGCTCCAGAATGCTGTTGAACACGGTGAACCCGTTGGGATACATCTTCGGAAACACGTTGAGACGGCGCTGGAGTTCTGTAAAACTGCGGAGCTGAACCTCGCGGAGAGTCGTGAGGACATTACCCTTTAATATAAAGGAAACCGTCTCCATCGCATATTCCTCCGGTCCGGGGATGACGAAGTTCGTGTTCGCAAATATGGCATCCTCAGTCTCCGAGAAACGTGAAGACGACTCAATCTCTTCGGCAGTCGCACGGCTCTGAATCATAGTCCCGAGAAATGCCTCTACAGCCCGTTTTTCCTCGCCTGTAGGTGCAAGAAGATCTATCCATACCACATCCGAGATGTTGATTGCAGAGAAATCGATCTCCGTCTGAGAGACCTGCATCTGTCCGTTCACCCTGTAGAAGATTTCTACCATATCCTGCCTTATTTTGCTCCGGCTGCCGTCGGATGGGTTTCACTTTGGAAATGATGCCGTTTCGCGGACGTGGGAGAAACGGCGCGCAAATATAAGATATTTTTCCGAAATCATCAGCAAGACTTTTCTCCGAAACCGAATATTCGCGGAATGCAAACTGTTTTATTGTCCGCGCAAAGCCCTCATTATGTTGGCAGGAGCGCGGTTGGCAAGGAGCTCGCGCTTCATGAAATCCATTGCCGGAGCGACATGATCGAAGAACTGCCAATACCCTCTGCAGAGGTAGTTCAGTCCGGCCTCTCCATCGGAAGTGCGGGCAAAACGGTTTTTGGGGCATTCTCCGTTGCAGGCAAAAAGATATTGACACTCAAGGCATTGCCTGGGCAGAGACTTGTACTTCGCGTCGCCGAAATCCTGTTCTTGTCTGCTGTACATCATCTCCACAAGGGTCTTCTCACGAATGTTGCCGAGCCTGTATTCCGGAAAGACGAAATGGTCGCAGGTGTAGACATCGCCGTTGTACTCCATCACACCGGCATGGCCGCAAGAACGTGCCATCGTGCAAACGCCCGGCGGCACCCCCATCCAATTGGCGAGCGTGGCGTCAAAAAGTTGGACATAATATTGTCCTACGTCGTTCATTACCCATTCATCGAAGACGGCACAAAGGAAATTACCCCATTTCTCCGGAGTTACAGAGAACGGAGCGAGCGGGAGGTCTTCGCCGTCCGCAGGACTTGCGAGATGACGCCCGTCAGAATGAGGCATGATGCGCTCTACAATCGGAGTGAACTGAAGATAATGGCAATTTATGCTCTTGAAAAACCTATAGAACTCATGAGGGCAGTCCACATTCAGGTCGTTGACTACAGCCAGCGCGTTCCATTCCACGCCGTAGCGGTTAAGGAGTTCGATGCCGGCCATGACCTTGGCAAAGGAGCCGCGGCCACGGACATTGTGACGGTAGCGGTCGTGGATGAGTTCCGGACCGTCAATCGAGACCCCTACAAGCCATCCGTTGTCCCGGAAGAACTGGCACCATTCGGCATTAAGCAGCGTGGCGTTGGTCTGTATGCAGTTGTCAATCTGACGACCGCGGCCATACTTCTTCTGTAGCCGCATGACATTCTTATAAAACGAGAGCGGACGCATAAGGGCCTCACCTCCATGCCAGGTAAAGAGAGTCTGCGACATAGTCTGGGAGTCGAGATACTGACGGATATATTCCTCCAGTATTTCGTCGCTCATCTCAAGCATTCCAGTGCCCGGTGTCTTCGGATAGAGGTTCTTCTTTTCCAGGTAGTAGCAATACTCGCAAGCGAGGTTGCAGGTAGGGCCGGCAGGCTTGGCCATCACGTAAAGAGGACGCGCGAAAGGTGATATTGTGCTTTCCATAGACTACCGCCCGTTCGCTATTCTTTCCGCGCAGTTGATGCCGTCGAGGGCGGACGAGACTATGCCGCCGGAGTAACCGGCACCTTCTCCGCAGGGATAAAGTCCGGAAAGCTGAGTGTGCTGGAGAGTCTCCGGATCACGCGGAATGCGGACCGGACTGGATGTGCGAGACTCCACGCCAAGAAGGAGCGCATCGTTGGTGTAGTATCCGCGCATCTTGTTTCCAATCTGCGGAAAGGCATATTTCAGACGAAGGCGGACATGTTCCGGAAGCATCTCATGGAGAGGGGCGGAAATTACCCCCGGATGATATGAACTTGCAGGAAGATTTGTTGAAAGCACACCCCGGCAAAAGTCCATCATCCTCTGGCCGGGTGCTGCAAACGGGTTCAGAGCAGGTTTCGAGGCTCCTGCATTCGAGAGGGCCGCCTTGACGGTGCTGCCCACGCCCTGCCGTGCTTTCTGCACCCAGTCGTAGACCGAGCGTTCGACATCGCGTTGGAACTTCATCAGGGAAAGCGGGTCCGATGCCGGATATTCCGGGATATCTCCCGGCTCAATGCTGACCACGACTCCGGCATTTGCCCATTTTGAATTCCTCGCAGAATTTGACATACCGTTCAGGACCGTCTCGCCATCCTCAGTCGAGGAGGGAACAAGGATGCCTCCAGGGCACATGCAGAAAGAAAAAACTCCCCTACCCTCAATCTGGGTCACGAAAGAATACTCGGCCGTCGGCATGAATGGCTGATATTTGCCGTGGTACTGAATCTTGTTTATCAGCGACTGCGGATGCTCGACCCTGACTCCAAGCGCGAATCCCTTCGCTTCCAGCGCCCATCCCTTCTTGTTGAAGAGCTCGTAAATATCCCTCGCGGAATGACCGGTTGCGAGAATTATGTTTCTGGCGGAATATGTCACTGAAGACCCGTCACCACCGAGCGTTACGACATCGTAGCCTCCGTCAGGTTTCGGGGATATATCCGTAATGCGTGAGTCGAAATGGTATTCTCCGCCATGCTCTATTATACATTTGCGGATGTTTTCGACCACGAGCGGAAGACGGTCGCTGCCTATGTGAGGATGGGCATCGGTGAGAATGGACTCGGATGCGCCGAAACGCACAAACTGATGCAGGACCTCCCGGATGTCGCCGCGCTTTGAGGAGCGGGTGAAAAGTTTGCCATCGGAAAATGTGCCGGCGCCGCCCTCGCCGAAACAATAGTTCGAGTCCGGATTCAGAACACCTTTGTCGGATAGTTTCGCTACGTCAAATTTCCGTGCATGCACATCCTTCCCACGCTCGATAATCACGGGCTTGAGGCCTCGCATCAGAAGGTGCAGCGCGGCGAACATCCCGGCAGGGCCGGCGCCGGCGACAATCACCGGCTTTGCATCGTGGACGTCGTGATATTCAGGAATCGCGTAGTCTTCAAGACTTTCGGCAGCAGTGCAGACCTGATAGCGAAGGCGGTAAATCACGTCTCCACGGGCATCAACCGAACGCCGCACGAGCCTGCACTCCCCCACAGATTTCACCCCCACGCCGAGAGCCTTCGCCGCAGCAGAGCGAAGTTCATCCTCAGATATTTCCTTTCCGACCCTGCAGGTCAATTCTAATTCCTTCATAGCAGATCGCTTTTTGTTAGAATTTTCTTCAAAATTCGGCAAGGCGGGACACCGGTGCGACATCAAGGGATGTGCGCTCACCATTGAGATAGTGGTAGTAGCCGGCAATGGCAATCATCGCGGCATTGTCCGTCGTGAACTTGAACTCAGGAAGATAGACGTTCCATCCGCGTTTCTGTCCTTCGAGTGTGATGCGGTTTCTGAGTCCGCTGTTAGCGGAAACACCGCCGCCGATTGTCACCTCGCGGATGCCGGTCTGCTTCGCGGCCTTGACAAGCTTATCCATCAGAATGTCTATCAGCGCTTTCTGAAACGAGGCGCAGATGTCCGCTTTGTTCTCCTCCATGAAATTCGGATTCTTTGCAATCTCATCGCGGACAAAATAGAGCAGCGAGGTCTTGATGCCACTGAAACTATAGTCCAGCCCCGGGACATGGGGCTTCGCAAAATGGAAGCGGTTTTCGTCGCCCTCCTTCGCCAGTCTGTCCACAATCGGGCCGCCCGGGTAACCGAGCCCCATCATCTTGGAGCATTTGTCGAAGGCTTCGCCAACAGCGTCATCGATGGTCTGTCCGAGAATCTCGTATTCCAGCGGGCTGTCCACCCTGACAATCTGCGAGTTTCCGCCGGAAACCAGAAGGCACAGATAGGGAAACTGCGGTGCGCGGTTTTCCTTGTCGTACTGCTTTATGAAGTTTGCAAGTATGTGTCCCTGAAGGTGGTTCACTTCAATCAAAGGACATCCGAGCGCGATGGAAAGCGCCTTTGCGAACGACGTGCCGACCAGCAGCGAACCCAAAAGTCCCGGACCGCGGGTGAACGCGATTGCTGTGATGTCCTCCTTCTTGATGAGCGCCCTGTCGATGGCCTGGCTCACCACAGGCACAATATTCTGCTGGTGTGCGCGTGAGGCGAGTTCCGGAATCACGCCACCATAGGCCTTGTGCACGTCCTGGCTCGCGATTACATTCGACAGAAGATAGCCGTCCCTTATGACGGCCGCCGATGTGTCGTCGCACGAAGATTCTATTCCTAAGATTATGTCCATATTCATCAAGTCTCGTAAATATTGCCCGCACAAAAGAGAAATTTCGCTCCGGGCAAATGTTATTACGCTGCAAAAGTACGAAAAATTTCATCTATGTCCAGATTCTATATGGACTATTCTCTTAGATTCCTGTGGTTTCATTTTCCGGGCAAGCTTCAACATCGGTACTCCTGTTAATTTCCGTATCTGTCCCCTCGTGATGCTGTTGGCGCCACTGCTTCGGAGACATCCCGAATAATTTTCTGAAGGCGCGGGAAAAATAGTATGGATCGGAGAATCCGCAGTCGTAAGCTACGGCGGAGACTAGCCTGTCCGAGTCGATGAGAAGTCTTGCGGCGTACTTGAGACGGACATTCTGGATAAACTCATTGCCGGACTGCCCAGTCAGCGCCTTGAGTTTCCGGTAAAGCGAGGCCTTACTCATGCCGATACGAAGGCAGAGAGTGTCAACATTGAATTCAGAATCAGAGATGCTGTCCATCACCGCTGAAGAGATTCTGTTCAAAAGTTGTTCGTCTGCGTTAGAAGCCGGAATCTCCACCTTGGAAAGGTCTATCTCAAACTTGCGGTAATTCTCGCGGCTGATCCATGAGCCGACTATTATGTTCCTGACCATGAGTTCAAGTAACGAGAAAGAGAACGGCTTGACAATCCACGAGTCCGCTCCGGCAAGGTAGCCCCGGCACTTCTGGTCATATTCGGAGAGGACGGTCATAAGTATGACCTTGATGTGGCTCGTGTCGATGCTGCTCTTTATACTCCGGCACAGGTCGTATCCGGACATACCATCAAGCATGACATCGGAAATCACTATATCGACACGCCCCTCGCGAACTAGTCTCGAAGCAGCCTCGCCGTTGTCCACTCCTATGACGATGTATTTCCTGGAGAAATAATCGAATAAAAGGTCCTTCATCGAACTGTCGTCCTCAACAATCAAGATGACTGTCTCAGAGGCAATCTTCAGGTACTCCCCATTGTCGAGGTCGGTCTCTACAAAATACTTCTCAAGGGAATGCATACGATCATCGGAGGCATATTCCATATTCATGGAAACAGTCTCACACTCCGGATTCTGAACGTCCCCGCGACTATCGGAATGGAGCGGAATCTCAAATCCGATTTCGGTCAGTTCCCCGACTTTAGAGGCGGCGAATACCCGACCGCCGTGCAACTCAACAAGAGACTTCACATGAGACAGTCCGACTCCGGAGGAATACATATCGTAGGACTTGACCGTAAAGAAGCGGTCAAAGATGTGCTCCAATTTGTCTGGCGAAATACCCTCCCCCGTGTCACGCACAGTCAGGCGCAGCATTTCTCCGTCCTTCTCGGCACGTATGCATACATTGTCACCTTTCGAACAGTGCTTGCAGGCATTGGACAGCAGATTATCGAGAATCGTCTCAAACTTCTCCAGGTCCGCCTCCACCACAAGAGACTCCGGGACGTCGATAGAAACCATTATACCCTTGTCCTCTAACTGCCATTCATAGCGCCCCATAACATTGGTGACGGAATTCAGGACGTCGAACGATGACAGACTGAGCGTTGCCGACTGGAGTTCACGAAAGCCGAGCAGTTCATTGATGAGAGCGAGCAGTTTGTCCGCGTTTTTTTTGATTATTTCGAAATACCTATCCATCTTCCCCTCTGGGACAATGCCGTTCATGAACTGCTCAACCGGCCCGAGAATGAGCGAGAGCGGAGTCTTGAACTCGTGTGAGATGTTATCGAAGAAGCGGAACTTCATATCGGCGATTTCCTTGTCCTTCTCCCTATTAAGACGTTCTATTTCAAGTTCATGTCTATGCTTCGATGACATCACGAACATCACCAGAAGCCACGTCGCCAATGCAAGCAGCAGAATAGCGAGGCAGATCCTCGCTGCAGTGCTCTGCCACCACACTGGCCTCACCATGATTTTCAGCGAGGAAATATTGTCCATAACATGGCCTTCTGACATGTTGGCGACAGAAAGGCAGTAGTTGCCAGGCTTGAGCCCCATGAAATCCACTCGGTTGGAAGCATCGAGGACATGCCAATCGTCGTCTAGTCCCTTCATCTTGTAGGCGAATGTTTGTCCGTAGTTATAGCCGAACATATTGTTGGAGAAATCTATCGAGAAGGTGTTCTGCCAGTGTTCAAGCCTTAGGACATCGAGTTCATTTATATCAGAAGGCAACGGCCCGTCTGGCCCGATACTCTGCCGTATGTTATTTATCCACAGATCATTGAATCTTATCGGCCGGTTCGCATCCATCCTTATCTCGCGGCACGGATCCACCTCCACAAGACCATTAGTACTGCCAAAATAGAGTTTCCCATCGTGTTTCTCAGCAGAATTGTAATTGAAGCGGTTGGTCGGCAGTCCGTCGCAAATCGTGTATCTCGTATATGAACTGAAATTGAGGTCTGTACGGCATAGACCGGAGTTTGTCGAGAACCACAGGTTCCCGTAGTCGTCCTGAAGCGCGGCATAGACAGTGTCGTCGGGAAGTCCGAAACTGAAGGTTACTTTTGCGCACGAATTGTCCCTTGGATTGAAACATATTATCCCGTCCGTCTCCGTACAGAATGCAATGCGTCCGTCGGACAATTCACAGATTGACACATATGTGCTTACCGGCGATTCGACTTCATGGGCGGCATAGCCCTCCGACGAGGAAAGCTTCCAGATATGGGCGCCGTAGCAGGCCAGCCAGATGTCACCGACACTATCCTCGAAGATATCCCAGATGAACAGGTTATTGGGAAGATTGCCGGCGACATGAACTAAGGTCCCGGTCTCGTAGTCGTAGCGGTAGAGTCCTCCGTCCCGCGTCCCTACCCAGAGATTTCCCATGCTGTCGTTAAGGATGCTATAGACATTGTTCGTCGTAAGTTCCGGTGCACGTCGGCTGCCGGAGCGGAAGCTTATGAACGAAGAACGGCCCTTCGGCCTCATGTATAGTCCTCCAAGATAAGTTCCGAGCCAGAGGTTTCCGCGCCGGTCAAGGCAGACAGAATGGATGTTACCGCTCTTCAAGCCGTCCTTTCCCGCCGGGCAGTGGACATTATTGCCTTCCGGTCCCAAGATGTACAGGCCATCGTTCTCAGTTCCGGCATAGAGTCTGCCTCCCGTGTGGACAATTCCGCTCAAGACCTTGCTGGATGCGGAGAATGAGGATGAACTTGTCAACATGAAGTCGAACATCCTAAAATGATTGTAACGGACATTGACCCCTCCGAAGAAAGTGCCCACCCAAAGATTGTCATCGGAGTCACAGTAGAGGCTATAGACGGCATTGTCGTTCAGCCCCCATGGATTGCCACCTTCTGCCATGACAAGTTCGGTACGCCCACCAGTGATTCTTACTATTCCACCTTCTGTGGCCGCCCAGATATCTCCGTTCCTGTCTTGGATGACCTGCCGAACCAGATTGTTGCGAAGTTCACCCGAAGCCACGCTGTAAGAACGGGTCTGCTTTGACTGCTGACGATAGCAGACAAGACCATTGCGGCTCGCAATCCATATGTCGTTGGAGGAGTCCTGATAGATGTCGTTTATCATTCCACTGACCGACTGCAGCCCAACTTGAACAAAATCCCCTGATTCGCGGTCAAGCGTCAGCACCCTATCCCCGACCGCAGCCCAAACATTTCCACGGGAATCCAACATCAAACATTTGGTGCGCCCAAGCCCATAAAACGCCCGAGTTCCGTTTATGCCGAGACAATCAACTCCCGAACCGCCAGCAATCCACAGATTGCCATCGTCATCTTCACAAATGTCCTCCACCAGATTGGAACCTATTCGGAACGGAGCTTCCAAAGTCAAGGAAAAGCGGGATTGCGAACCGTCATGAGGATTGAGGCGGAAAAGACCTCCATCGGTGCAGAACCAAAGGTTCGAGCGCGAATCCTCGAAGACCTTCAGAACACGGAGAACCTTTCCCTCATCGGAGCGGAAGGCATATTCCCGAAATCCGAAGCCGTCATATCTGAACGCACCGTACATTGTCGAGAACCATATATACCCGCGGCTGTCCCCGGTTATATGATGAACCCAGGTGTATTTAAGCCCCTCCTTTTCCCCAATATGCCTGAACTGGAGACTCGTAGCGCGCAGAGGACATAGGATGCCACAAAGTGAAAGAATAATGAGTATAGACTTCCCTAACGACATGTTTTTCTTCATAAACTCAGGCGTTTGTGTTATTCCGTAATATGACATTCCGTAAATTTAAACAGATTCTAAGAAAAATCCGATTCGGAATATGATTTCTCGGATAAACCAAGCCTATTTTATGCCACACCATTCGAGAAACTCAGCCTTTGAGACATAGGCCGCACCGATGCGCGAACAGCCGGAGAAATATGGTTCATCGCGATTAGGGACATAGCCTCTGCGTCCCCACCCCTCATAGTAAAGGTAAAGCATATCCTCGTGCTCGAAGATTTCGCAGAACCAGATTCCGCCCTGATCCCATTCTCCGCGGCTACCCCTCGTAAAGAGAGGACGGTCATTGTCAATCTTGGTCCAATGTATAAGATCGTCGGAAACGGCAATATGGAAACGGTCCGGAAAATCGTAGCTATTGCTACTGCCCTGATAGGACGCGAACCATTTGTCAACGCCTTTGAGACGGAACACCATTGAGCCGTTGACGGCGTAGGAGTCGAAGTTGGACGGGCCGCCGCCGATTGGGATAGTCTCATAAGTCTCGGAGTTCGCAAGGGAAAGAGGGTCCTCGGTGACGGAAACATAGAGACGGCACGGATTACCACCGCCATAGTAGATGTAGTACTTTCCGTCATGATAGACCGCGTCGCTGCATCCCTTCTTAAGGAGCGGAGCGTCTATACCTGTGAAATGAATACCGTCAGTAGAGTAACGCACGCAGAGACAGGCAGCATTGTGCGCCGTTGTGTTACCTTGATAATAGACATAGATAACACCGTCCTTTCCTACCACAGGAGCAGTGTCGAGCAGGTATCCGTCATCAAAAGAGCCGACGGGGCCGACAGGGAGCACGGGGTTGCCCTCGTACTCGTTCCACGGCCCGAATGGCTTAAAGTCAGAAGCGTTCTGACGATAGAGCCCTATCTGGTCGCAGTAATAAGGGACGTCTCCGCTGCCCCTGCAATAGAGCCACCAATTCCCGTCTGGGGAATTGGCCGGTGAAAGGATTCCGGCATTTGCAATGTGCTTGTTTCTCCAACTCGCGGGTCCTTCAGGTTCAAAGACTGGATTGCCCTCATAGCGTTGGAAGAGGCATATATCCGTAAGATCGTCGTCAGGGCACATTATGTCGTCGAAATACCATTTCTCGCCGGAAGAAGTACCTCCAGCATCAAAAAGAAGGACGATTTTCTGGTACATATTGCTTTCCGGAGCCATACCCGTGAAGTCAAACTCCAGTTCCTCCCATTCGCCTGTCTTTGTCGTGACGACATCCGTGACCTCAAGCGCCTTTGGATTGCTTTCTCCGAGCTGCGGCGGCTCAATCTTGAAATAGACCTTCGCGCCTGCCCGTGGAGCGAGCACCTTAAGTTTGAAGACCGGGGCGTTGCGCGTGAAGTCCAGCTTGCGCGGAAGCGGCTCGCTCCAGATGAGTTCCCATTTGTTTCCAGCCGTAACCACTTTGCCGCAGTGCTTCGAGCGGTTCAGGCCCTCGCGTTTAGGATTCGTTACCACGGAATAGTCCGGCCCATTCGGAGTGAAAGTCAGTGTGACGTTCTCGAAGTCGCAGCGGTTAAGGAAACGATTCTCCACAGAGGGTTTCCCCGGTTTTTCGGGAATTCCGTATTCTCCGTCCCTAGACTCCGAACAGCCGCAGCCCAAGCACATAGCCGCGGCAAACAGCGGCAATAGTATGGCAGTGATATTCTTCATTTTTATTATTTTGAAAAATTCTTATAGTTTCGGATAGCCAAGATTCTGCTTCAGATTCGGATTGGCAAGCATCTCCTCACGAGGAATCGGAAACAGAAGTCTGTCCGTATCATTAGTAGGTTCGTGGAGAAACCACTCCTTCGTGAGAAACTGCCCGAAGCGTATGAGCTGCTGACGGCGCTGTCCCTCCTGACAAAATTCCCATGCATACTCCTGAAGGAAGCGGTCGTCATCGAGTTGCGCCACTGTCACTTTCTTATCGTCGGTGAAAGTAGTAAAGGCACGCTTGCGGACGCTGTTTATCAGATCACAGCAGTCCTGCGTCGCCACCCCTCCGTTCTTCCAATACAAAGCCTCCGCCTTCATGAAAAGCACGTCGGCATAGCGGAAAAGCACGAAATCATTGCTGAGACGATTCAGTGCACCGGTACGTATTTCATATTTCTGCATCCGCACCCCGGAAGCCTCACCTGTGGTCGGTATGGCATCACCCTCGAACAGAGGTACCTCTTTCGTGTGACAAAGTGGCTTGCCTTTGTCACGAGAGTCCCACGGATCGCAGTAAAGAAGCGAGCCTGGTTTGCCAGTGTATACCCCTGTGTTATCGTAGAGCTGTCCCTCGAACCATGACTTTCCGTAACGGAGGTCATCCGGGTCGTAGCTCATGGCAAATTCCGGTGTAGCGCAGCAACCTCCCCAATACTGGGTGACAGTATTGGCATGGTAGCAGTACTTCCAATGCATTGTCCATAGATGGATGCGGAACGGCTCCGAGTCGTCATAGGTTTCATCGTTGCAGACGGCCATTATGATTTCGCTCGAATTCTGGTTCTCAGTAACAAATGATGCCTTGTAATCCGCTTCAAGCGAATATTTTCCTGAAGAGATGATTTCGTCACAGAGTTCCGCGACTTTGTCCCACGCGTTTCCCTCAACGGTCACGCCCCATGACGCAGCATTTAGGTAACATTTCGCGAGCAGACACTTGGCAGCAAAGCTGTCCCAACGTCCATAGGCCTTCGCGAGAAGATGCGGAATACTCTCCTGGAGCTCGGAAACCATAAATTCAAAGACTTCCTGACGGGAAGAGGTTTCTGGAAGAAAGTTATCCGGCACATCATATTTTGTCTGAATCGGCACATTCCCGTACATATCGCACAGCACCCAATACCAGAACGCCCGTGCGACCCGAATCTCTGACATCATCTCAACCTCAGAGGCAAGCCCGGCGTTCGAAAATTCATATATCAGTCTGTTGCAGTCGTTTATGCAGCGATAGGCCTTTCTCCAGTTATTCAGAACATGAGCATCGGTCCACTCCCATCGGTGCTGGTTCAGACGGTAGTAGATTCCACCGTCATACCATGAGCCTCCACGTTTGGGAGTCACCCATAGATCAGCCATTTCCTCGTTGGTGTAGTACCAGCATCCCTCCTTGTGGACATCGTTTCCGCAGTAGAGAAGCCTAAGGTCGGAATAGAGTTTTCCGATTGCAGCAGGCACATCGCTTTCAGAGAAATTGGCATAATATTCACCGGCTGTCATGTCCGAGTACACAATCTCGTCCATACTGCACGAGGCACAAGACATCAAGACAGCTGCGGCAGCATATATTCTCGTTTTCATCATTTTCAAGTTCTTTAAAATCCAACTTTCACTCCAAAGGAGAAGGTTCTCGTCGTCGGATATGTCGACGTGTAGTCAATGCCTGGCGCGAGCCCCATGAAATTCACTTCCGGGTCTATGCCCATATACTTTGTGAATGTGCAGAGATTCAGCCCGGACAGGTAGAGCCGCAGTGTTCTGACAGGGCATTTCTTCCCGAACTTGAAGTTATAGCCGAACGTGACATTGTCGAGTTTCACGAAATCACCATCCTCAACATAATAACTCACATACGCCGGAGAGGTCGTGGCTTTGATTCCATATTCACCCCCATATGGCTTTTCGAGAATGGAGACAGGGTAGTTGTACTGCTGTCCATGTTGCCATGTTTCCCATAGCATACGGTACTGATTCAGAATCTGATAAAGGAACGCGCCGCGGAAAGAGAACGAGAGATCGAAACCCCTATAGGCCATCGTGACAGAAAGTGCGGCGTTCAACTTCGGAATACCGTTGCCGATAATCTGACGGGAGTCCTCCTTGCCATAGGCACCGCCATCAATAATCCATGCACCATTTTCCTTTATTCCGGTACTCTTCCAACCATAGAAGTCACCTATTTCGCCTCCTTCCTTCACCAGGTGGGTCGACTGCTGAACTGGCGAACCGGTGGAGCCAACTTCCATAAAATCGCGCTGATAGCGATCGTTGGAGAGACTAACAAGCCTATTCTTGTTGTATGAAACGTTTCCGGTTAGGTTTAGAGTGAAGTCGCGAGTCTTCACAGGCTGGCCGGAAAGCATCAGTTCCACACCACGGTTGGAGATTGAACCAACATTAGCATAGATTGTCGATGCGAGGTTCGGTGGCATCGGGACGCTGTAGCTGTAGAGCAGGTCCTTCGTGTTGCGCATGTAAAAATCTATAGAACCGCTAAAACGCGAACTGAACATAGAGAAATCGAGGCCGATATTCCCCTCGTGTTTTTCCTCCCATTTGAGGTCTGGATTGGCGACTGCCGACGGAGATATAGTCCAGATGTATTTCCCATCCATGGAGACGGGATTCGAATACTTGTAAATCATCTGCGAGAGATATGGTGACGAAGGCTCTACGCCGGTCACTCCATAGCTGAGTCGGAACTTCAGTTCGTCAAGCCAATCCTTGGCTCCGCTCATAAATTCCTCGCTGCTGATTCTCCATGCTCCTGAAGCGGACCAGAAGGCTCCCCAACGGTGATTCGGGCCGAACTTAGAGGAGCAGTCTCCGCGAAGAGAGAGGGCAAGGACATAGCGGTCGTCGTAACTATAGTTCACGCGACCGAAAAATGACATCAGGCGATTCATCGAACGTGCGGAAGACATTGTAGCATTCCCCTCCTTGAGGGCAAGCCCCAGTCCCATATTGTTATACCCGAACTTGTCGGTCGGGAAATCATAGTTGTAGCTGGCAAAGTTCTGAACGTCATAGCTATACCAGCTGTAGCCCCCTACGGCCGTTATATCGTGCCGACCGAAACGTTCACTATACTGAGCGAACAACTGGGCATTCCACGTGAGGTTCATGCTCGTGTTACGCCATGCCTGGCCATTGCTTTGGTTCTCATCAAAGAACTTTGTAGCATAAGCTCCATTAAAATGATAGAACAGTTTCATACCGCCGACAGCATTGACGGTCAGGCTCTTCAGAGGTGACCATGTCAGTTTTCCGTTGGCAGAGAGTTCGTTCCAGTTCACATCCTCACGGAATTCGTTTATCGAACGGGACGGGTTAGGGACATTGGCAAAGATTGAGTAGTCTCCAGTCGCCTCGTTGCGCACAGGGGAAGTAGGATTGGCAATCAGTGCACCGAGATACGCGTTCTCCTCCGAGACCTGATGTCCCCTCGCGAAGACATCGCTCAGATTCGCACTTACCTGAAAACAGTCACCGAAGAACGAATGATTCGTGCCGACGGATATATTCAACTTATTCAAGTCCGACCCCTTCATGATCCCCTGATGGCTGTTATAGGAGATATTGGCGTAGTAGCGGCCTTTCTCACGGCCTCCGTTGAACGACAGATTGTGGTAGTGGCTGACCGCCGGACGGAACACCTCTTTGCTCCAGTCTGTCTCATACCCGTTGTCAAGCGGGATGAACGCTCCCTCGGAAAGTTCCTTCAGATTCTTGTAGTCGGACGGGGAGAATACCTTTATTTTATTGGAGATGTTGTCAACGGACATATATCCATGATAGAGAATAGTGTTCGAGTTCCCTGTTCCCCTCTTTGTGGTTATGAGTATGACGCCGTTGTTTCCCTGCGTTCCGTAAATCGCGGCAGCCGCGCCATCCTTGAGAACATCCACCGACAAGACGTCATCCTGAGTGACGTTGTTCAAGCTGCCACCGATGATTCCGTCAATCACAATCAGCGGCGATTGGGCGGACATAAGGGTAGAGACTCCTCGGAGCATCATCTGAGGATTCCCCTCGTTCGGATCGCCAGATGCCGTAGAAACGGAAAGTCCGGCGACACGGCCCTGAAGCATCTGCAACGGCGATGTCACCGCACCCTGAACGAGGTCGTCGTTCCGGACACTCGCCACTGAATTGGCAAGGGTACTCCTCCGTATGGTTCCGTAGCCGATGACGACGGTGCCATCTATCATCATGTTCTCTTCCTTCATCACCACCTTCGCAAGCGCATCAGTATCGGATGCCGTCACCTCTACTGTCAGATAACCGAGGCAGCTGAATACGATCGTCCCGTTCTCAGAATCGGACTTAAGGAGAAACTTTCCCTCTGAGTCAGTGAGAACGCCATTTGAAGTGCCTTTTTCCATAACGGCTACGCCTTCAAGCGGCTTTCCTTCTTCATCCGTGACATTGCCGCGGATGCGCATATTCTGTCCCTCCGCGACAGAAATCGATACGGAGAGGACAGAAGCACACAGAATGGTCACAATTTTTATAAAGATTTCTCTCATTTTGTCAAAATTATGAAATACCATACATATTTGAGACAAGCCCCAATATGAAACTATTCTTTGCAGAGACGGATGTTGTCATAAAAGAAAATCTCGCCGCCGGCAGTCTCGACACCAGCATCAAAGAGTATCACGAAGTTGCGGTATGCCCCGTCAACCGGAGAATAAGGCTCATAGTCAAACGTGAGCGTCTCCCATTCGCCGGACTTGGTAGTCTTCACGGTTGGGATCTCTATTGCTTGAACCTCGTCGCCCTCAATCTTGAGATAGACAGGGGAATCGGCCTTTGGTGAATAAACATCCACCTTTACGATGTAGCCATCCTCCGAAAAATCGAGATATGCCGGAATGTCGCCCTCCTGCTTCACTCCGAAATAGGTGCTCCATGTAAATTCCCATTGAGCTCCGCTTGCAGTGATCTTGCCGGCCTTCGCCGAGGTGTTGAGCCCCTTCTTGTCCGGATTGTCGGCGATTTCGAACGAGCACCCATTAGAACCGGTCCATGTCAGCATTCCGCCATCCTCAAAGTCTTCAAGCAGTCGATATTTCTCTGCAGGAGATTCCGGATTGTCTTGATTTTCCTTATCTGACGTCGAAGGTTTTTGTTCCTGTTTCTCACATGACGCGAAACATACCATAACTGCGGTCATTGCCGCAAAAAACAATGCTTTTTTCATAAAGAAATGAGTTTAAATGTTATTAATTTATATGTCGGTTATTCCGAAAATATTTCAATCTGCGATATAGGGCCGCTACTCCGCGCTATGCTTTCCCACCATCGGAAATTCGGTGATTCTGAGGATAGTGCAGCCATATGGAATCAGTTCTATCTTTTCGCGTTTCTTTCCGACGTCAGGATTGAACATTATGCTGTAGGGCATCGGCCCAGCCATTCCGTTGTATTCCTTCCAACTATTGAACCTCACCGCTTCGGTGACTATGCTGCAAGGTGCACCTTCCTCGCTCCACGGGAAATTTTCCTCTGAAGATTTTTCATTGCGCGAGAACGCGTAGTGTTTTTCCAAATCGCTATCCGGCACCTGCACAAGAGCATAGTTCCATGGAGCCTTTGCCTTGTATTCATAATAGAACTTTCCCTGGTTCTTTTTCGAGCTCTCTATTTCCACGGTCCTTTTCTCAGACGGAATTTTCAGCGCATATACCAGCGGCCCCCTTTCCACGGCACGGGCATTCTCTTTCCAGAGAGTGAGACGCACCTGAGGAGTGAAACTGAGCTCCATCACGTCACCTTTTTTCCATTTCCTCTTCACTGTCAGAAGATTATCAGCGTCCGCAACATCAAAGATTTCCTTTCCATTAACCTTCACAGATGTCTTCTCGCTCCACGACGGGATGCGCACGACAAACGGGAACTCGGTATTCCGGGACATTTCGTCTATTCTGAAAGTGACCATCTCTTCAAAGGGATATTTCGTTATCTCGCTGATTTTCACGTCCACGCCGCCGGCGACACGCGTCCTCACACTGCTTGGAGAATAGACCGTTGCAGCAAGCCCGCCATCTGGCGTCGCATACCATAGATTTTGAGTAAACTTAGGCCAGCCCTGATGCATGTTGGAAGTGCAGCACGGAAAGCCGGTCAGGAGTCCGAAGCAGCCGTCCAGTCCGGAATGGTTCACGTCGAAGTTGGACTCACGTTCCATCACGTTTATCTGATTCACCTGTTGGAAGTACTGACGTGTCATGTAGTCATCGGTCGTCTGTGCCGGCAGTGCATTGAAGGCAACCTTCTCAAGCGTCTCGACAAAGCGAGGATTACCGGTTATGCGATACATCGTCTCCAGCGAATACATATACTCAACGATTTCGCATAGTTCAATTCCCTGTGTAGGATCATTCCCATGAATGGCCTCATCGCCGCTGAACATCCCGTTCGGATAGCCATGGAAACGCTCCAGGTCGTTCATGGCGCAAGATACCGCCTCAAGGTACTTAGGGTCGCGGTCGTGCTGCCAATAGACTATCGGAGTCTTTATTCCCTGAGCAAGGTTCACGCTGTGGATGGTTCCTACTCTCGTCAGTTTGTCGTGAGATAGGAACATTTCGGTGAAAGGCTCGGTCTGGGAATATATGATGTCACCGAGTTCGATGAGGAAATCGTCTTTTGTTATGGAATATAGCCAATATATAGAATTGAGATTCTCGCTGCCGCGATGTCTTGCCCAAAACGTCCAGTTGTCGAGCGGCTTTTCTCGGATTACCGAAAGTTGATAACGAAAATAATTGGTCATCAACTTTATGACACGTTCGTCACCGGTTGCGGAATAATGCTGCTGTAGCACCTTTAGGGCAACCATTCTCGGCCACCAATCCTGGCAGTTACCGCGCTGAAGACCCTTCTCCGGAGCATAGTCCGTGCTTGGGCCGAACTGTCCGTTTTCCTGTCCGCTCGAGAGCATCCACTCCACCCACGGACGCACCTTGGCCTTGAGATTATTATCGTCAAGGATGTATGCGAGAGGCAGCAGTCCGTCAATCCAATATGGCCCTCTCTCCCACTGATCACCATCACCTCCGAGCCAGCCGTTGCGCGATCCCATAACCTCAGGATAGAGTTCGTCAAGATGACCTGTTGCACCATTCTTTTGTCTTATCAACATCTCCTTGAGCCAGCCATCCGCTGAAATGCTTCCAAGCGGAAGCTCAATAAAGCGGTTCTGATGTAGCGGAGAGCATTCAGTGTTGTCTTTCGCATTTGATTGCGGACTGCATAGCAGAAGAAACGGCAATACCACCGACAGGATGCAGCGGAGAATGTGGTTCAGTGAATTCATGTCTTTAACTTGAAACTTTGTTTTTGCAAAGTTATCCAACTGAGGTCTCAGAAACATAGACAATCCGTTCAGAAAAATGGACAAAATCGACATTTTACGAACACAAACATCACAATACACAGAAAAAAGAGAGAAACACCGACAAAATAGACGAAACGGCTTCCCTTTCTCGCTACAAATTCTTAATTTTGCAGGTTACACAATATACTATTTTTTGAGGAAAGCCTTTCATATCATCAAGATTGTCCTTGTGACGGTTGCTGTTCTCATCGGGGCGGCGTTCATCACATTGCAGTCGCCTCGTGTCCAGACATTCGTGGCAAACAAGGTGACGGCAAAGCTGAAGGAGGCGGTCCCGGCGGACATAAGAATAGGAAAGATACACCTCAGGCCTTTCAACACGCTGGTTCTGGAGGATGTGCTCATACTTGACGGGGCTCCTGTCATTCCGGCGGACACGCTCAAGCCGAAGGTTGACACATTTTTCCGTGCCGGCAGTATCATCGCCGGATTCTCGATTGACGGGCTGTTCACCGGAGAAGGGCTCAAGGTGTCGCAGGCAAAAGTGAAGGACGCGCAGATGAACCTCGTGCTCGAAGGGTTAACAACCAATCTGACGAGAATTTTCGGACTCAGTTCTTCCGAGGAAAAGAAGCCCAGTCCAATCAGCGAGAAGGAGATATTCTCAATCAGAGACGTGAGAGTCGAAGATATGGGATTCCGCATGCTGAACTTCGGACCGGACGCAAATATCGTTGAGGGAACATACGTTCCGTCTGAAAGAAAAGGAGAAGCGCCGAAACAGGTCGGGATAGACTGGACTGACCTGGAAGTCAGACATATAAACCTACGTGGCAAGAACCTCGAAATGAAGGGAGGAGCCGTCACTGGCACTGTGCTCGGGATGTCGTTCCGTGAACGAAGCGGGTTCAACTGCCGGAATCTGAGCGGAGAGACTCGGGTCGGCGGAGGCAAGGTGATAGTCAGAAACATAAAACTGCGGGATGACTTTTCAAATCTGGACGTTCCGCTGTATATGATGAGCTTTGACAACGTGAAAGCATTCGCCGACTACATCAACAAAGTGAAGATGGACGGCGTTCTCGGGGATAGTTTTCTTGATTTCCAGACACTTGTGTTCTTTGCTCCGATGCTGGAAGGGACCGGACTGAGAGCGAAGATATATTCGGGAAGCGTAAGCGGTCCTGTCAGGGATATGGATATACGGAAAGTGCGGATATGCCTTGACGACGGCAGTCTCGCCGGAACAGTGGACGGACACCTCGGAGACATTCCCGACGTAAGGAAAATGTCCATTGACGCAAAGCTGTCGGGCTGCGTGTTCACTTCGGATGGAGTTGACAGGATGGTGAATGCATGGACTACGGAAAAAATTGACTTTCACAAGTTTGCTAAAGGACAGCGGTTCATGATGAACTGCCGCGTAAACGGGCCCATAAACAATATGCACATACGTCCGGAAATACACTCTCTCATCGGAGCTCTCGATGCTGACATAAAGTTCCACGATCTCATTGTGAAGAGTGGACCCATCAGGATGGACGCAAGGCTGCGGACAAAGGATCTGGACGTCGGTAAGATTGCGGGAACGGAGACCGTGCGCCAGTGCAGCCTCGAGACAGGATTGAAGATGCAACTGCCGGATGAACGGGGCAATAAGATGCAGATATCCATAGACTCGCTGAAAGTGGACAGGCTCAATCTGATGGGATACGACTACAGCAGGATTGCGGCTGCGGGTGAGATAAGCGAAGACGCTTTTGACGGCAAATTCGTATGCGGAGATCCAAACCTGAATTTCCTCTTCCAAGGGACTTTCGCCCTCTCAAAGAACACGAACAACAGCCTCTACAAGTTCTATGCGAATGTCGGTCATGCAGATTTGCACGCTCTGAAACTCGACAACAGGAAGATTTCGAGATTAAGGTTCAGAACCGGAGCAGATTTCGTGAGGACGGGAGAGAATGACCTCATTGGAAAAATTGAACTCGGAGGGCTCGTGCTGGAAAACGAGTCTGGAATTCACGATATCGGAGATGCAAAATTGACGTCCATCACAAAGGACGGAATATATAGGATAAAATTCGCATCAAGTTTCCTCGACGCGCTCTACAACGGCAGCGGCTCGCCGAGCGAGTTCATATCCGACCTGCAAAAGATTACCGCCGAACGCGACCTGCCTCTGCTCTATGGAGACGCAGGCGGAAAGTTTGCGAAAAGAAATGGAGATGATTCCGAAGATAGACGCAGCGGGGAGGATGGAGAAAATGCCGTGGAGAAGCCCGGCAGGAAATATGACATAGGACTAAGTTTCCACGACACACGCGGCCTGCTGTCATTCCTCTCGCCGGGACTGTACATCGCCGACAGCACAAGCCTGAGGCTCGGCATATCCCCGAAAGGACGTTTCACTTCATCAATACGCTCCTCAAGGGTAGCATATAACGGCAGTTTTCTCAAGAATTTCACGGCGGATTTCAACAACGACGACAACAACCTCACAGGCAGCATCGGTGCGGACGTCATCAGGCTCGGGAACTTTGCCTCGCTTGAGAACAGCATTCTGAAGATATATGCCGACGACAACCGCATGGGAGTTGGCTTTCAGTATGACAACAAAGGAGAGCTCGACAACCAGGGAGAGATCTATGCGCTCGGAGAGCTTTCGCGCGGAACGGACGGAGAACTTACGATGGGAATACGCCTATTACCGTCGACAGTTCATCTCAATTCTCAGCGCTGGAGCATACATGAGTCGGAATTCAACATCACTAACAAGACTGCGGAGGTCAAGTCGTTTGAACTCACCAACGATGAGCAGCGGCTGTCGGCATATGGAAAGGTCTCCAAATCCGCCGCTGACACGCTCTCCATGGAACTCGGCCGATTCGACATTGGCATCGTGAATCCCCTCGTAACCCCGGATCTCGGACTACAGGGCAAGCTCACCGGCCTTGCAAGGCTTGTCTCTCCTCTCGACGACAAGAGCATTATTCTCGACGTCGTCTGCGACTCGACCTATATGGCCGGAGAGGAAATCGGAATTCTCGCCGCAAAGTGCGAATGGGACAAGACATTCAACCGCTTCGACATAAGCGCGGAGAACGACATAAACGGGAAAAACACACTCTCGGCCCAGGCACGCTACACGCCGTCAAGCAAGGGGATAGAGGCGCAGCTCAAGCTCGACGGCTTCAACATCGGCTATGCACGGCCCTTTGTGGAGGAAATTTTCAACAGGTTCGAAGGCGAACTTTCAGGACGTATTGCCCTTGACGGGCCGGTCACATCTCCGGGAATCAGTTCGGAAGATGTAAGGATCGACAACGGGGTGCTCAGCATCGCTTTCACAAATGTTCCCTATCAGGTCAGCGGTCCAGTCCATATAGACAATGATGGAGCGCATTTCGACAATGTAAGCGTCACTGACAAGTTCGGCTCCACGGGAAATGTGAACGGGGCCATAACTTTCGGAAACTTCGTGACTCCGGGGCTGGATCTCAAGGCGAGCGTGAAAGATCTGGAATGCCTCGACACCACTCCAAGCCTGAGCCCTTATTTTTACGGACACCTCTTCGCCAGCGGAAACGTGCGTATCAGCGGTCCTTTCAGCGGAATTGTACTTGATATTGATGCTGTTACGGAAAAGACCGGCAACCTGCACATCCCGATCCCGAACACGTCAGTGGCCGGAGCTACCGACCTGCTCAGATTCAGAGAAGAGGAAAAGGTAGTGTGGGTGGACCCGTATGAAGAGATGATGAGCAAGCTGAAGAAGCAGACTGAGGAATCCGGAGACTTCAGCCTCAATCTGCGCGTGGGAGCCACACCTGGCGTGACGGCATTCGTGGAGATTGACAGGGAAAGCGGCAACATGCTCTCGGCAAACGGCAACGGCCAGATTGAACTGAAGATGAAAGGCGATGATTTCAACATAAACGGCAATTACAACATCAGCGGCGGAAGCTACAAATTTGTAGCCCTGGGGCTTGCCTCGCGTGACTTTCAGATTAAGGAGGGCAGTTCCATCCGCTTCAATGGCGACATTATGGAGAGCAGCCTGAACATCGACGCGCTCTACAAGACGAAAGCCTCTCTGTCAACGCTGATTGCGGACACAACGTCGGTGAGCACGCGAAGGACGGTGGAGTGCGGAATCAGCATCTCGGACAAGCTGAAGAACCCGCGTCTCGGGTTCTCGATTAACGTCCCGGACATAGACCCTACCATAAAGTCCAAGGTTGAGAGTGCGCTCAGCACTGAAGACAAGATTCAGAAGCAGTTCCTTTCGCTGATTATCTCGAACAGCTTCCTTCCTGACGAGCAGTCCGGCATCGTGAATAGTTCTACCTTGCTCTACTCCAACGTCTCGGAGGTGATGGCCAACCAACTCAACAACATCCTCCAGAGGCTCGACATCCCGATAGACCTTGGACTGAACTATCAGCCCAACTCGAAAGGAAACGACGTTTTCGACGTGGCCGTCTCGACACAGTTGTTCAACAACCGCGTGGTGGTGAACGGAAACATAGGTAACAGGCAGTATAAGTCGACAGGCACCAACACCGACGTGGTGGGCGACATAGACATTGAAGTAAAACTGAATCGCTCCGGAACCCTGCGGCTGAACCTTTTCTCGCACTCCGCCGACCAGTACACGAACTATCTTGACAACTCCCAGCGTAACGGCATCGGTATGGGCTACCAGCTGGAATTCAACGGAATAAAGGATGAGGACCGGAGCAAGCTGACAACTCTGAAAGTGGAGGCACGGGACACGCAGAAAGTGGAGGCGCGGGACACGCAGAAAGTGGAGGCGCGGGACACACTGAAGGCACAGAAGCCACGGAAGTCGAAACTGACACGCAAGCAAAAAAAGGCGTACACCCCCAAGTCTGAATAATGTTCACCCCAGTCGCATAAGATTTTTAGAGAATATGGAGAATATCACGAATAAACTTTACCTGGTGCCCTCTCCGCTCGGGGAGTATGAGCCGGAAAGGGTGATTCCCTCCCCGGTGTTGGAACTACTCGGAAGCGTGGGAATATATGTTGTGGAGGAACTGCGGACAGTGCGGCGCTATCTGTCCAAGGCCGGGTTGCGGGGAAAGATTGACTCTCTGGAGTTTCACGAACTGAACGAACACACGGACGCTGCAACTGTGGAATCCTACCTGGAGCTATTCCAGCGCGGCGACGTGGCACTCATCTCGGAGGCCGGGCTCCCTGCGGTCGCCGACCCCGGAGCACAGCTGGTCTCGCTCTGCCAGAGGCACGGGATTCAGGTGGTGCCGTTCGTCGGGCCGTCCTCGCTGATGTTGGCCCTGATGGCCTCCGGGCTGAATGGCCAGGCGTTCGAGTTCTGCGGCTACCTCCCGGCAAAGCCGGCAGAGCGTCGCGTACGGCTGAAGTCCATCGAGAAAGAGGTCTTGGCAAGCGGCCGGAGCCACATCTTCATCGAGACGCCTTACCGCAACGATGCGATGCTTTCTGACATCTGTTCCGTGTGCGGAGACAGAACGCTAGTCTGCGTCGCGGCCGACATAACGACCTCTGACGAGTTCATCAGGACTCTGAGGGTCGGAGAATGGAAGCGTAAGGTTGCGGGAGGCTTTCAAATAGGAAAGCGGCCCTGCGTATATATAATTGGTGTAGCACCCGGCTGTGGCGCTGCGGAGAAATTGGTGCGCCACGGAAGATAGGAATAAAGATAAAATTTAATGATATGACAAGCTTACTTGAACTTGAAGGAATGGAATTCCATTCGAATCACGGATGTTACGAGGACGAAAAGAAACACGGCAATCGTTTTATCGTGGATTTCATGGCGGAAATCGATGTCGACAAAGCCGCAAAAACCGACAATCTCGCGGACACCGTGGATTTGGCGGAGATATACGCTATTGCTGCAAAGGAGATGGCCACCCCTTCAAATCTCATCGAGAACGTCGCTGCACGCATCGTCCGCAGTGTCGAAAAGAGATACCCACGTCTTGGACATTTCTCAATCCGCGTGTCGAAGCAGAATCCGCCGATAAAAGGGGGCAAGGCCGAGTGGAGTCGGATTACTATGGACGGCGGCAGTGAAAAAAGTTTCTAGAAGCGGATTACTGCGTTTATGAATATTAAAATATCGTTTATTACTCTGGGGTGTAAGCTGAACTATGCGGAGACCTCGACTTATGAGAGACGGCTTCTGGAGAGCGGAGTGCCGCTGGAGGTGACGCCGTGGTCGAAGGGGGCGGACATATTCCTCGTGAACACGTGTTCGGTGACGGAACATTCGGACAAAAAGTGCAGGAACATCATCAGGAAGTTGCATAGGGTGTCTCCGGATGCGGCTATTTTCGTGACCGGTTGCTATGCCGAGCTGAAACGCGGTGAGATTGAGGCTTTGGAGGGCGTGCGCGCGGTCTATGGGGCGAAGGAGAAGAACGGGGTCGTTCCGGGGATACTGAAATATGTCTCCGAGTGCAGCGGGGGCGAATCGCTGAAAGGAAATCCGTGTAAAAACGCCGAGAATGCCGCGAATGGAGAGAAAGCCATAGTGGATATGCCTGGCGGAAAGGATGATGGACACGTCCTCGGAGCGTATTCGGACTGCAATTATCTGGGAGCATATTCCACCGGCGAACGCACGCGCTCGTTTCTCAAGGTCCAGGACGGATGCGACTTCAAGTGTAACTACTGTACGGTGCCGTACGCCCGTGGTGAGAGCAGGAATGAGCCCATTGCCGACATTGTACTGAAAGCGGAGGAGATTGCCGCCACCGGATGCCGTGAGATCGTGATTACCGGAGTGAACACCGGAGATTTCGGGAAGAGCACAGGAGAGAATTTCTTCGACCTCATCAGGGCGCTGAACGACGTCGAGGACATTGAGCGCTACCGCATATCGTCAATTGAGCCCAATCTTCTGACAGAACCGATGATTGACTGGATTGTGTCGGGGACAAAGTTCCTCCCGCATTTCCATATTCCCCTTCAAAGCGGAAGCGACACGGTTCTCCGTGAGATGGGACGACGCTACGACACGGAAACCTTTGCGCATAAGATTGAATACATCCGTAAGGCATTCGTAGACAGGAAGGTATTCTTCGGAATCGACGTCATCGTGGGATTTCCAGGCGAGACAGACGAACTCTTCGAACAGACGTACAATTTTCTTAAGGACAGGATACGTCCGGCGTTCATTCACATTTTCCCTTATTCACGACGGGCGGGAACCCCGGCTGCCGTGCGGAAAGACCAGGTGCAGGACAGCGTGAAGACGGAAAGGGTCGTGCGGCTGGAGGAACTTTGCAAGGAACTGCACCGGGAGTTTGTCAGCGGATGTCTCGGGGACTCGGCTCAGGTGCTTTTTGAAGGCGCGGACAAGAATGGGAAGATGTGCGGATACACGGAAAACTACATCAAGGTGTGGGAGGACTATGATCCTCAGCTCATCGGACGCACTTCGACTGTCGTCCTGACGGCTGAGAACACGAGGATTGAGGCGCTTGGTGGCGAGGAATAGATTCTTTCAGAGCATACGGCTTCACGCTGGAGGTGAGAACCCTCAGCTCATGAAAAAATCGCGTAGGGTTTCTCTCCTCCCGCTTTTTTTGAAGCCTTTCGCACATATACAAAAAGGACATAATATGACTTACACAGAAAACTTCCAGGAGAATAAAAAGAGACGGACGCGGTTGACGTTTTTCGGGAGCGGAACTTCGCAGGGAGTGCCTGTAATCGGATGTCAGTGTGAAGTTTGCAGAAGTGCGGACCCGATGGATAAGAGACTCCGGTCGAGCGTGCTGGTGGAGCATGAAGGGATGACAATTCTGGTCGATGCCGGTCCGGACTTTAGGGCGCAGATGCTTAGGGCGGACGTGCGTCATCTCGACGCGATACTCCTGACCCATAATCACAAGGACCACACAGGAGGGCTTGACGATGTGAGGGCACTCAATTATACAGAGGGACGGGCCTGCGAAATCTATTGTGAAAAATATGTGGAGGATTCGCTGCGGATGGAGTATTCCTATGCTTTTGCTGCCCACAAATACCCCGGTGCCCCCGAATGGCATGTCCACAACATCACGGACGAGCCATTCACCGTCCGCTTCGACGACTCGGCTCCGCACCTTAGATGGGAATCGGGAATCGGCTACCACGAGGTGCCGGGCGACCCTAACGGTGTTGTTCGGGAAACGACGGTCATCCCAATCCGCGGAATGCACGGTGCGCTTCCGGTGCTCGGCTTCCGTTTCGGAAACATCGCCTACTGCACGGACATGAACTACATCCCGGAGGAAGAGTTCGCGAAGCTCGAAGGTCTGGAGCATTTCATAATCAACACGGTGAAGCGCGGCATCCACAACTCACACTGGGGCCTGGAGCAGGCAATTGAGGTCTGCCGCAGAGTCGGAGCGAAGCATTCGTGGCTCACGCACCTGAGCGACCGCCTGCCGAAGTACAAGGACTTCGTTCCTGAACTGATGGCACTTCCGGACAATGCTGACGGCACACCGGCAAACATTCTCCCAGCCTTCGACGGGCTTGTCATCGAGGGGTAACCTCTAATATTTTTTAACGATTACTTGATCCCTTCAAGAAAAAGACTGACAGTGGAGATGTGAAAAAATATTATATTATAGGAGTTCACCAATCTTTGCCCAATAGTAAAATGCTTCCGGAGATTGACGCCGAAGACGTTTCAATCTATCAGGCAGTGCGAAAGAAATGGACATATCTGCAATAGAACGAGGGTCTCCGGAATAGCGCTCGATATCCACATGTCCTTTTTCCAACATTGTCGCGATATATGCGGCACGAGCCGAATCAATGATCGCGTTCTCAATCCGATATTCGCCACGAAACATGAACGATCCGATTCGTGCTATACCGCTTTGAAGCATTTCGAAATTTCCGTTCCCTTCAGCGCCTCTGGTTGCGATACAAATCGAAGTTTTACGGATATCATCAAAGATTACGCTCGGATTATCCGACATACCTCTATATGACAATTCCACTTTGGCAATCTTTGAGAATGATTTTGAGGTCTCGGTAAGATCTTTCGTGACCTCGAACAGTCTAGAAATATCATATAGTTGTTTGATTATTTCCATACTGCAATCCTTCTCTGTGCCATCAGAGTTTATCTTATAATATGGAATGCCTGTCGTATTCGGAGCGAAGGCCGTCAATTTATCTCCAAGAATATCCCCAACAGATGGTACCTTCACCATACTGACCGGATTCTCTATTTTCAAAAAAGGACTTTCGATAGGGACTTCTACAACCTTTTCATAATGGCAATCTTCATTCAGAACATCAAGAAGGATGCTTTCCTGCCTGTCACTGTCATCAAGAAATGCGACATTGTAATAAAACTTGGAGTGAGATTTAGGGATATCCTTGCTTCTCTGTATTCGTAACACCGGTTTATAATCAATGAATCCGAACTCCTTGTACCGTTGAAGATAAGGTTCTATCTCCGTACCGGGAGGACATATTATATCTATGTCAATGGATAGCCTATGCCTACCATTCTTCAAAAGCAGCATAAGGCAACTACCTCCTTTGAAATGAAATGGACATCCGGAACTCGCCAACATATCCAATAGCGAGAATGCCCGAATGACTTTCTCTATAATATTCTTGTCATTATACTGAAACTCAATAGATCTGGCTTCTATCCATTTATTTGTAAAGCATTCTGCACTAATCATATCTCTTCACACCGTCAATAAGTTTCCTGGTTCTTTGTTCAACATTTCTACGCCTCGCATATCGCAGCAGGCGCTGGAGATTGATTGAAAATAAATCAAATGCCAAGTTGAACATATTCTGGCTTTCAATCCCCCTCAAATAATCAAAGTCTGCATCCGCCTGAATATCCACGAGGATTTTTTCCAATGTCGGTACTATTATCCCGTCAATCTTTGCCGTCGGCGACTCTGAAACAAGTGGTTTAACAATGAGGCAATGGGTTCTCAGGTCTACGTAGTCATATACAAACTGGGCATCCGGTTGCCGAAATACCTTCTTCCCGTCATCTTTTAACCTTCCGAACACCGTTTCTACAACGTCTCTGTTTGTTTCCACATATATCGCATTATTGATTGAAAGGTGATGCTGGATAGGTGAAATGATATTGCCGTCATACACGCAGAAATCAGCAAACGGCAGGTTTAACTTCAAAAAATTATAAATGTTCCTCGCTTCGTCCGACGGTTTGTAAACGAAACTCTGCTTATGTCTATTTGCATACACCCCCTTGCCGACTCTCTCCAATTTTCCCTCCCGGAATAAAGCGCTGAGATATTGACGAACCGTAACGACATTCAGTTCGCAATCAATTGCAATAGAACTCGCGCTGAAAGTATCGTGAACCTGTGCGTACTTCAATATGTTATCTTTCGTAGTCATTTTCATTTTATAGGGAGCAAAGGTAGCATAAAATCGGCAATAATCAATATTCTCTGCCGATTTTATAATCAGTCAAGATGTTTCAGAGGATATGAACAATATTCGTGACATCTTACGGTTTCAAGGATCAAGTTCTTCGCCGCGTAATTCTGGAATTTCAGAAACAAAATATTTGGAATATTTGGAATATCTGGAATTATACAGTACCTTCGCTAGCTATCCGTCATGACCATAGTTTATGGACGGTTGTGTGAATGAAAAGAGTTGCAATCCAAGGATATAGAGGCTGTTTCCACGAGCAGGCAGCACGGGACTTCTATTCAAAGAAGGATGAGGACATCTCCATTGTCGAATGTCCCACATTCAGCGGACTATTCACGGCCGTCAGGGAGGGGTGGGCAGATGCCATCGTCATGGCAATCGAGAATACGATTTCGGGAGGTCTGTTGCCCAATTTTGAACTGCTCAGAGCCCATACGCACAAGATTAAGGGAGAAACTTACATACCCATCCACCAGAACCTCATGGCGCTCCCCGGACAGGATATCCATGATATCCGGGAAGTGCGGACTCACTATATGGCGATAAACCAGACTCGTCAGTTCTTTGAGCACAACTGCCCGTGGATCAAGATGGTGGAGTCTGAAGACACGGCAAAGAGCGCAATTGAGATTGCATCCGGGAAACTCATGGGTGTAGGCGCAGTGGCATCCCGTCTCGCGGCAGAGCAGAATTCCCTTGAGATCCTCGCTGCCGACATAGAGACCTATAAGAAAAATTTTACGCGTTTTCTAATCCTCGACGACAGCATATCTGTCCCGGACAATGCTGTCACAAAGGCATCTCTCTGTTTCACTCTCCCCCACAAACCGGGTTCTCTCGCCCAGATTCTGACCATCCTGTCATTCTATGACATGAATCTGACACGAATCCAGTCGCTCCCCATCCCCGGTCAGGAATGGCAATACTTCTTCTACATCGACATCCGCTTCTTTTCCCGTTCCCGCTACCGCCAGGCTCTCAAGGCTGTACGCCCCCTGATGCAGGATCTCAACATCCTCGGCGAGTACCCTGCGGCAGCTGGAATTTAGAAACATGACCGTTCCGTAATAATTTCTTAACAATTTTTTCGCACTTTTGCAGAAAGAAACATGAAAAAAATAAACTGCTTCAGATTTGTCAATTATTTTCGAGTATAGATTTCTTTTGGAAGAAGGAGTGTACTGGATGTACACGACTGATGAGAAAAGAATCTTTTCGATAAGTGAGAGCAGAGCCAAGCTTGCTTGGGCTATGCCGAACGCAGAAAAGGGCGATGAAATCGAAATATAGACCAAAAAGAATGAGAAAGATGAGGCAGGTTATTTTTTGAAGGTTTCAAAATATGCGTTAACATGGAATATCTTATTTTGATTCTGTCACTTGCTGGGATTGTGCTCGGGGCGGATTTTCTCGTGAAAGGAGCCGTTGTGGTGGCCAGGAAGTGCAGGGTGTCAAGCTTTGTTATCGGAGCGGTGATTGTTGGCATCGGGACGTCATTGCCGGAATTGGTGGTCAGCACGGTCGGGGCAATAGGTGGAAACTCGGAGGTCGCGATCGGCAACGTTGTAGGTTCCAATATATTCAATGTATTCGCGATTCTCGGTCTCACGGCGCTCTTCTTTCCGATTGCGGTGTCACGTGAAAACATGAAATTCGAAATTCCTTTCTGCATAGCAGTATCTATCCTGCTTATGCTGCTGGTCTATAATTTCTTCATCGTTGGTGAGCCGCGCCTCGGAAGATGGGACGGAGCCGCGCTGCTTCTTGTATTCACAGCATTCATGTGGATTTCGCTGCGCCGAGGCAAAAGCTCTGCGGCTACCGTCGGGGAGTCAGTGGAAGAGGAAAATAAGAGCCTATGGTTCGCTGCATTCAGCATTCTCGGAGGACTTGCCGCGCTGATCGTAAGTTCGAACTTCTTCGTCGATGAGGCAGTGGCCATTGCAAGGAAACTCGGCGTCAGCGACGCATTCATATCCATAACCCTCCTTGCCTGCGGCACATCCCTTCCGGAACTTGCAGCGTCAGTCACAGCGGCCGTCAAGAAAGACACAGATATGGCCCTTGGAAACATCATAGGCTCCAACATCTTCAACGTCACGATGATTCTCGGTACAGCCTCGCTGATAACACCTCTGACAACAGGGAAAATCGGACTTGTTGACTATGGCGCAATGATACTTGCCGCCGTACTCCCGATGATTTTCGGCATACGGGGAAAGATTACACGCATCGAAGGTCTGCTTATGCTCCTGTGCTACGCCGCCTACACCTGGTACATCGTGACCTATGTAATGGCGGTCTAAGCCAACCAAAGGCCATATTCAGAAAGTGAATTTGACCATGCACTGAACCCGGTGGCTGTGGACCCAATGAAGGTCTTCCGTGGCGAGGGCTCGGGTGTTGTAGTATGTCTTACCGGTGGTCTGGTCTTTTTCCGGTGTGCCGAATTGGGCGCCGGAAAATTCGTAGTCGAGACCTATGGAGAGTTTGCCGAAGTTGCAGATTAGTGCAGGGCAGATGCGGTAGAGCTGATTGAGGTTTTTGAAACTGTTTTTCGAGAAATAGAAATCGGACTCAAGCACCTTCCCGTCATTGCCAGGATTGTAGAGGTCTTCGGATGTGCCGAAATTCTTGTAATAGCCCACCATCAGCATCGGAGCCCATTTCTTGCCGTAAGAAACTGTAAACCAAGTGGATGAAGAATGGGTCGGAGCATATTCGTAATGGCCGTCCTCGCCGAGGCCTTCAAATTTTTTCGTTATTCCGTAGCCTCCCTGAATGTTGTAATGCTCACCCGCCGAAGCATAGATGGTCTTGGCCTTCAGCGCGAGTTTACCCTTGACATACTGCATATAGACAAAGGGAGATGCGGTGGTGATGCGGTCCGAAACCTTTGCAGTAGTCGTTTTTTCTGCTCCGGTTTCGTCCTTATATTTGATTGTTCCCGTTGTACGCGGCTTGATGCTGAGAATGTCAACACCGGCACGTGCCATCCAGCCACCGAACTTGAGAGTGGCTCCCAGATAGCCTTCCGGAGTGCAGCCATATTTGATGTAATTTGCCGACTGTCCGTCAGGACCTGCGGATGTATACTGCATCTGCCATATTGCCGAAGCGGTGAGAGTGAAATGCTCGCCCAGATTAGCATCCATTGTCAGCTGCGGAGTGCGGCTGAAAGGGCCGAAAGGAGCACCGGATTCGAGTGTGAAGACAGGACAAAGGTCTGCTGCAAGCGGATGCCAAGCCTGGCCCATCTTAAGATTGACAGAAGCCGTTTTCCCCCCTGCCATCGGAAGGTCCTTCCAACCGAGAGCGAGAAAAGCCTGACGAAGACGCATGGTGGCCGTTCCTGTCACACCGGAGAGTCCCGCATAGAAATCCGCCTCAATCTTAGCCCCAATTGACGTCCGACCAATCTGATAGCCGCTCACATCAACACCTACCCTCGAAGTGAGCGAAAGGAAACGGAACGAATTCTTCCGGTTCAAATCGTCACCCAAATCATTGAGCTTGCGGTCCTTGGGGAGATAGAAGAAGAGGTCTCCCGTTCCTGCCACAGCCTCGCGGGAGTCGTACGCCATATAGTTGCGGACAAAGCCGTAAAACTTATAATGATTCTGAAGATGCTCCTTCACTGCATTTTCTTTCACAGGCGCTTGAGCAGTCTCCATTGCCGGACAAGAAGATGCACCCGCAAGAGCAGCGCCGTCAACCGCAGCAATGGCACTTGCTGAAATGCTCAGAAGTGCCATTGTGCAAAGAATATTTGATATTTTTCTCATCTATTAAAATTTCGGGAGGCCAATAAATATCATAATCAGATACAAAAGAACTATTCCGATTCCGCCGATAATCGCTCCGGTAAGTGCCATATCCTTCGTTTTGATGAGCCCGGTCGAATGCGCGATGGCGTTCGGTGGGGTTGAAATCGGGAACAGCATTGCAAGCGAGCAAGTCACGGCAACAGTCACTATAAGCGTTGCGGCGCCTCCCATTCCCTCGAAGCCAGGCGTCCCGGCCATTCCGGTTGCGACAGCAGCGAGAATCGGTATGAGCAGAGCCGAAGCAGCAGAGTGGGAAATGAAGTTCGAGAGTGCGTAAGCAAGCAAGCTGGCCACGACGAGTACAAGAAGCGGCATCCACTGCCCGAATGGTATTGCCTCGACAAGATGCGCTGCAAGCCCGGTTTTGTTAAGTCCAAGACCAAGAGCGAACCCTCCGGCAACCATCCAGAGCACATCCCAGTCAAGAGACTTGAGCTCTTTCTTTCCGAGCACGCCGGTTGCTGCGAAAACGCCGACAGGAATCATTGCCACGACATAGGAATTTAGACCGTGAAGTTTCTCGGTCATCCACAGGAAGACAGTCACGATGAAGGTCACCACTACAATCCAGTAGCTCTTGTCCTTGTTTGGCTTACCCTCTATTTTGAGCTCAATCTTGTCGACCTTGAAAGGGAACACAACGAGCAGCATCGCCCACGAAATAAGAAGCATCACAATGGCAAAAGGCACCATCACAGAGCACCACTCCGGGAAACCGATGCGTGCAATCGGCTCAAAAGCCGTTCCGAGAGACTCGTTTGCAGTCGCAAGTTTTCCGTTGATTGTCTCGATGAATGACGGTTCGTTGAGATATTTAAGCGCAATTGTGTTCGGAGGCGTTCCGATAGGTGTTCCTATGCCTCCAATGTTTGCCGCAATCGGAATTGCCAATGCGAGACCTATCTTGCTGCCCTCGTCAGGAAGGGAGCGGAGCACAGGCGCGAGGAACGCGAGCATCATCGCCGCAGTGGCGGTGTTGCTCATAAACATCGAGAACAGCCCGATCACCATCAGAAAGCCGAGCAGCACCATCTTCGGGTTGGTCCCGAAAGGAGCCATGAGGATGCGGGCGAGCTGGGCGTCAAGGCCGACCTTCGTGGCACAGAGCGCGAGGGCGAATCCGCCAAGGAAAAGCATCACCGTAGGCTCGGCGAATGTGGCAAGTATGGATTTGTAACTAACGAGGCTACCGACATTTGCGTCTGACGCGAAAGTGAACGCGGCCTGATCGGAGACGGTAAGTAGCATCAAGACGATAATCATCGTGGAGGTACACCACGTCGGGATAATCTCGAAAATCCAGAACATCGCGGCAAGCACGAAAAGGGCTATGACTCTGACTTCAACCTGCGAGAGAATGCCGTCTCCGAAGAAAAGACTATAGCCGAAGGTAAGGTTTCCGACGGTCACAGGCTCTATCGGGAAAAACCACAGGAATGCGAAAAGTATCAGTGCAATAGGAAGACACACCACATACTTCAGATTGAGTTTCTTATCACTCATTTTATGTTATTTTTAAATTTTTCGGTCAATATGAGGTTCCCATATCCCCTTCACGACAAGAAAAATGCAGCCTCTACGGGAATAAAGGCTGCAAATTTAATCAATTTTTCCATAACGGCAATCGTATTTCTCAATAAGCGTCATATGACGCCCTGATCGAGCATTGCGCGGGCGACTTTCATGAAACCGGCGATGTTGGCACCCTTGACATAGTTCACATAGCCGGACGGCTCGGTGCCGTGAACAACGCAGGTATCGTGGATGCTGCGCATGATTTCGTGAAGCTTGGCATCAACTTCTTCGGCAGTCCAAGAGAGGTGCATGGCGTTCTGGGTCATCTCCAGACCGGAAGTCGCCACACCGCCGGCATTCACCGCCTTCCCCGGAGCGAACATGACGCCGGCACTCTGGAAGGCCGAGATCGCTCCCGGAGTGCAGCCCATATTGGAAACCTCGGCACATAGTTTCACTCCGCCAGCAATCAGTTCACGCGCATCATCTTCCGACATCTCATTCTGGAACGCACATGGCATCGCGATGTCGCACTTTACGCTCCATGCTTTCTTTCCCGGCGTGAATACCGTGCCAGGGAATTTTTGCGCGAAAGGAGCCACCACGTTGTTGTTGGACGCGCGAAGTTCAAGCATATAGGAAATCTGCTCCTGCGTCATTCCTCCGGAAATCTCAACTACACCATCCGGACCTGAGATTGCAACTACCTTAGCACCAAGTTCTGTCGCCTTCTTCGCCGTTCCCCATGCGACATTACCGAAACCGGACACCGCCACGCGCATACCCTTGATGTCGAGCCCGGCATGATGCAGGACATGCTGGACGAAATAGACTGCGCCATAGCCGGTCGCCTCAGGACGGATCAGGGAACCGCCCCAGGTCATTCCCTTTCCCGTAAGGACTCCCGTATGTTCGCGTGCAAGTTTTTTGTACATTCCGAAAAGGTAGCCTATTTCGCGGCCTCCGACTCCCACGTCTCCTGCCGGGACGTCCGTGTCGGGTCCTATGTTGCGCCAAAGCTCGAGCATAAACGCCTGGCAAAAGCGCATGATCTCAGCGTCCGACTTGCCCTTGGGGTCGAAGTCAGAACCGCCCTTTCCTCCGCCCATAGGCAGGGTCGTGAGCGCATTCTTGAAGGTCTGCTCAAAGCCGAGGAACTTCAACATGGAAACGCTCACAGCAGGATGGAAGCGCAGACCGCCCTTGTAGGGACCGATTGCGCAGTTGAACTGCACCCGGTAGCCGGTGTTCACCCTTATCTCTCCCCTGTCGTCAACCCATGTCACCTTGAATGTGAAAATCCTGTCCGGCTCCACAAGCCTCTCGACAATCCGTGCCGTCTCAAATTCAGGGTGTTCGTTATAGACGTCCTCAATGGTCTCCAGAACTTCCCGCACCGCCTGCAAGTATTCCTTCTGTTCCCCATACTTTGCCTCCAGCGAGGCCATAATCCTTTCCGTCTTCATATTTCAGTGTTTTTGTGGTTATTATTGCTTTGCAAAAAGGAGGGGAGCCAAAAAGTCTTTTGTTCCCCCTCCTTCGGACTTCCTAACCCCCGCAGACTAACGTCTGCGACCCCTATTAGGGGTATCTCGCGCCCCCGGCGCGGTCCCTTCGGGACTTTTTAGTCGGCCCCTTAAATATTTCATAGAAGACTCATCTCACAAAAAATATCTGAGATGTAAAAATGTCATAAGTGGTGCGATTGCAAGGCGTGCGAGGAAATCAAACCGCAGCAACCTAAGGGTTGTGAGGATTTGATTTACCGAGCGACAACGAAGCAAGCGTGCCGCTTAGGGCATTTTTAGCGTACCGCTTAGGGCATTTTACTGCTGCTGAGCGGCAGCAGCCTTAGCCTGAAGCTCCTCCTGAAGCGAAGCCAGCGTGCGTCCCTCAGGTATGCCGAGAATCACGCGAAGTTCAGGAGTGAGGTCGATGCTCTGGGCAGGATCAACGTAAAGAACAGAATTCACGTCGAACACATATGCGAGCTTCTTGTCCTTGGCAATCTTCTGAATCGCCTCGTTCACCTTCTGATAAATCGGAGCCTGAAGGCTCTGCTGCATCTGCTGAAGCTCCTGTCCGATGGACTGTTCGAACTCCTGAAGGCGTGCCTGGATATCCTGAAGTTCCTTCTCTTTTGAAGCCTTGATTGCAGGAGTCCATGAAGCCTGCTTCTGCTGATAAGTGGCGAGCTTGCTCTGGAATTCCTCACCCATGGCGGTGTAAGTCTCGTTAGCCTCCTTCTGGGCCTCGTCAAGGCGAGTCCTGACAGTGTCCATTGCCGGCATGAGTTGAATCAGTTCAGTGGTGTTGACATGCCCTGTGGTTACGTTCTGGGCAAATGCAGCCGTTGCGAAAAGCGATGCGACTGCGACAAAAAGCATTTTTTTCATATCTGTAAAATTTATTTTTTTTCAATTATTTATGTCCAAACGGATGGTTCACTGCTAAAGCTGTGCCAATCTTTTAGAACTGCTGTCCGATGACAAAGTGGAACTGGCTCTTTCCGTTCACAGGGTCGTCGAATCCCCATCCCCAGTCCACACCGAGCAGACCGATCATCGGGAGGAACACCCTCACGCCGACACCGGCAGAGCGCTTGATCTGGAACGGGTTGAAGTTGCGCAGGTCGCTCCAGCAGTTTCCTCCTTCGAGGAAAAGCAGGGCGTAAATCGTTGACTGCGGTTGGAGAACCACCGGATAGCGGAGTTCGACGGTGAACTTGTCGTAGACGTTACCGGCATAGTAGTTTCCAGATGAGTTGTACTGCGAAGTACTAGTCGGAGTAAGCGAGTAGTTCTCGTATCCTCTGAGCGAAATGATGTCAGAACCATACGTGTCATAGCCGGACATTCCGTCACCTCCGACGCGGAAACCCTCGAACGGCGAATATCCCCACTTGCGGTTGTAGTAGCCGAGGAATCCGAACTGCGCACGCGTCATCAGGACAAGATCGCCGACAAGTTTCGTGTAGACCGCGCCTTTGAACTGCCATTTGTGGTACTCAATCCATCTGTATCTGGTCTCCGATGACTGGAGACTATAGTCGATGTCCCGAGGATTCTTTATCGTTGGCTTTCCGTCCGCGTCAAGGACGCCGTAGTCCTTCTTTCTCAGAAGGGAGTAAGGAGGAGTCAACTGAAGCGAAATGGAGAAGTCCGAGCCCTGGCGAGGATAAATCTGCTGGTCCGTGGAGTTACGGGACAGGCTTATCAGGTAGCTGAGGTTGTGCGAAATGCCGGTATTGAACAGGAAGTTATACTGCCAGTCCTTAAGGTTGTATGTCTGCCAGCTCAACTGGTTGTAGAGGACGAAGTAGTTGTCAGGCCATTTCAGACGTGTTCCGATTCCTGCAGCAAATCCATAGACCTCCATATACTGGTCGTTGTTCAGGATGTTGAAAGCAAGATAGGAGTTGGTCTGTCGCGTGTAGTAGAGTGAGAGGTTCAGCGAGGTCGGCTTCTTTCCGAACAGCCACGGCTCGGAGAAGCTTGCCGAGAGCGAGGTGTAATAGGTGCCGTTGGTCTGGAATCTGAACGCAAGGTTCTGAGCGTCTCCGAGCGGAACCGGCCTCCACGCCGTCTTGTCGAAGAAACGGTGCGTCGAGAAGTTGTTGAAACTGACTCCGACCGTTGCGACGAAGGTGTTGCCGCCCCATCCTCCTGAAAGTTCGAGCTGACTTGAAGGCTTCTCTGTCACATTATATACGACATCGACAGTGTTGTTGAGCTGGTTTGGAATGATTGAATATCCCTTGCTTGGGTCAGCGATAGCCTCCGGGTCGAACTGCCCCATGGACGCAATCTCACGGATGGAGCGCTCGAAGTCGGACTGGCTGAAGAGGTAGCCGGGACGTGTAAACACCTGACGACGGACGACTTTCTCGTTAGTGAGGTCATTTCCGTTGATTATGATGTTGTTCAGAGTAGCCTGCTTGCCCTCTACGACACGCATCTCCACGTCCACGGAATCCCCGACGACATTAAGCTCGACAGGCTGGATGTTGAAGAAGAGATAGCCGTTGTCCCTATAGAGCTTCGACACGTCATATTCGTTCTGCTTTCCGCCACCGTAGAGCCTCTTCTCCATCGTAACGACATCGTAGACATCGCCTTTCTTAATCTGGAGAATGTCGTTCAGAGCCTCGGCAGGATAGACAGAATTTCCTGTCCAAGTGATGTTGCGGAAATAATATTTCTTTCCCTGATCAATCTTGAAGTCTATCTCAAGTTTTCCCGGCTCCACGAAATAAACAGTGTCGCTGAGAATCCTCGCGTCGCGGTAGCCGGCCTCGTTAAAGGCCTCGATGAGTCCCTTCTTGTCGTTCTTGAACTCCGTCTCGTTGAATTTCTTGGACTTGAAGAAGTTCTGAAGCCTCTTGTCCCTGGTCTTTTTCATGGACTTGACGAGCTTGGATTCCTTCACATCGTAGACGCCGCCGAAGTCAATCTTCTTGATGCGGACCTTCTCGTTCTTGCTGATGGCGAAATTCACGCGGATGGCACCCTTCACGAGAGTGTCGCGCTTTGTCTGAATGTCGACCGTGGCGTTGTTGTAGCCCTTCTCGTCGTAGAACCGCTTTATAATGTCCGTGGAGGTCTTGGCAACATAGTCGGAGAATACTCCTCCCGGCTTGAGGTTCAGCCTTTCCTTCAAGTCCTTCTGATCACCACTCTTGATGCCGGAGAACGTCCAACGGGAAACGCGGGGCCGCTCGGTCACGCGAATCTTAAAGAAGGCCGTATCACGCGCTGCGTTGAGAGAATCAATTGCCACGGAAACATCCTCGAAATAACGCCGGCTCCACATCTTGTCGATGAGCAGCGAGAAGAAATCACTCGGGACAGTCACTTCCATTCCTTCGCGAAGTCCGCTTGTCTGGACAATCTGATCCCTATTCACGTAGTTGTTTCCCTCAACGGTGACTCCGCCGACAATATATTTCTTAGGATTGTTGTAATCCACCGTCACTCCGGACTGCGCCCACGCCACAGCCCCCGAAAGGACGTACAGAAGGGCAACGCAGAACAGGAATCTTAGTCTAATCGTCATCTATTCTCAAAAAATTTCGTGTTACGATTCGTAATGTCGTTTTCCGTGTTTGGCACGTACAACCTGCAAATATATGCAATTTATTTCACTTTGCCATATCGACGGTCGCGTTTTGCGTAGCTTTCAAGCGCCGCGCGGAACTCCGGTTTGCGGAAATCGGGCCATAAGGTTTCGGTGAAAAGGAATTCGGAATATGCCGCCTGCCACAGGAGATAGTTGCTCAAGCGTGTCTCTCCGGAGGTGCGGATTATGAGATCCGGATCCGGGATGCCGGCGGTCACGAGATAGCTGTCAAAAAAGGAAAGTTCCGCATTCTTCAGTCTGTCAAGGGCTTCCGGGGACTCCGCGGCTTCGAGAGCCATTTTTTTTGCAGCCTGGAAGATGTCCCACTTGCCGGAATAACTCATAAAAAGGATGAGCGTCAGGTTCTTTCCATCCCGTGTACGCGCCATGCAGTCATCGATTGTGGCGTTGAGTTCATCGGATAGCCGCTCCCTATGTCCGAGCACGACAAAGCGCACCCCGTTTTTCAGGAATGTCGGAAGTTCATTCGCCATACATTTGGCCATCAGCGACATAAGTCCCGCGACTTCCTCATCCGGCCTTTTCCAGTTCTCCTCCGAAAAGGCATAGAGAGACAAATATTTCACTCCTTCCTCGACACAGGCCTCAGTGCAGGCACGCACCGACTCGACGCCCTCGAAATGCCCGTATATACGTTCCTTGCCCCTTGCCTTTGCCCATCGGCCGTTCCCGTCCATTATTATGGACACATGTACGGGCAGGTTGTTCCTGTTTTCCATAATTGTAGTTTTATGCGCGCCCGCTGTGGGACGCCATCGTGAATTAATGCCTATTTCTCATGTCCTCCCCCCAATAGAGTTTGGTAGTAAGGGCATCGACGAATCCGGTATTTCGGAGCCGCGCCCGCTTGAGCGAAAATTGTGCCACCGACACATCCACCCGGGAGTCTCCGGCCATCACGAAATTGACGTTGTCCGCCGAAAGGACGAGTTTCGGGTCTCTGGAGCGAAAACTGAGTTCTATGGAAGAGGTGTCAGGAATTATGAGAGGACGGACATTCAGATTGTGCGGAGCGATCGGAGTCACGAGCAACACTCGCGAGTCCGGAAATGCAATCGGACCTCCAGCGCTGAGAGAGTAGGCTGTGGAGCCGAGCCCAGTCGCAACAATAAGCCCGTCAGCCCAATAAGTCGGAAGCACGCTGCCGCTTATGACCGCGTCCACGCCAAGCATTGCCGGACCAAGTCTGTGTACGGATATTTCATTGAGCGCGAGAAAACGCCGAGTCTTCTCGGCAGGAGAATGGACCTCTGCGGAAAGAATTGGGCTATCTTCTATCCTGTAATCACCAGTTACAATCGCTTCCGCGACATCCTCCGGTCTGTTTTCAGAAAGGAATCCGAGCCGTCCCATATTCGCGCCGAGCACCGGCACGCCAAGTGGGGCTGCAAGCCTCGCCGCCGAAAGGAACGTGCCATCACCTCCAAGGCTGACAATCAGTTCCGGGCGGGCGTCCCCTATTCTTTCGCCAATCTCCTCCGCAGGCTCCGATATATAGACAGAACATAGTTCAACTCCGGCATCGGTCAGACGCCGCTCAAGTTTTCTGTAGGCTTCCGTACCGGTCAATTCGGGGTTTCTGTAAAAGACTGCAATCATTGTGAATATTGTTGTGACAACCTGCAAAATTAGTAATTTATTGACAGGATTTGAACAATAATGTATATTTTTGCAACCTATACCAAAAAGACAAGCAATATGACAAGACTTAGCGTTAATATAAATAAATTCGCAACCCTCAGAAATTCCCGCGGAGGCAACATGCCGGACGTGGAAAAGGCAGCCGTAGACTGCGAAAGATTTGGCGCGGAAGGAATCACGGTGCATCCGAGGCCGGACGAGAGACATATAAGGTACGCGGACGTGCGCGCGATACGCCCGATCGTAAAGACGGAATTGAATATCGAGGGCAATCCAATCCCATCGTTCGTAAACCTTGTAAAGGAGGTTCGTCCGGCACAGGTAACGATGGTCCCGGACGCGGTGGACGCGCTCACCTCTAACGCAGGATGGAACACACTGGAAAACAAGGATTTCCTCACGGAAATGTGCTCGGAATTCAGGAGTCTCGGAATCAGGACGTCGATTTTCGTGGACCCGGAGCCCCGGATGGTGGAAGGAGCCGCCGAGTGCGGTGCAGACAGGGTGGAACTGTACACTGCGGGATACGCGGAACTGTTCCCCCATTCCCCGGAAAAGGCTATTGCGCCATATCTTGAGGCCGCACGGAAGGCAAGGGAATGCGGTCTCGGTCTCAACGCCGGCCATGATCTCAACCTCGAGAATCTAAGCTATTTCGTGAGGACAATTCCATGGACAGACGAGGTCTCGATAGGACATGCACTCATCTGCGATGCTCTCTATATGGGTCTGGAAAACACGATAAGAGCCTATCTCGACTGCCTTAAATGACCGAAGTTTCCGCATTTTATCGTACCGATAGTCTGAGGTACGATATTTTTTCATATATTTGTGGGTCTTTTGCCCTTTGGGGCACGGCACTACTGGCGAATAAAAAACAAAAATAATTTATACAAATGAAAAAGAACGAAATCATAACACTGACAATCAGCGTTATTGCACTTGTTGCCGTCATTGTGTTCGGCACACTCTCACTCACGTCAAACAAACAGAAGAACGAGGCAGAGGTCACCGAAACAGAGACAGTCTCTCATGCCGGAGACATCGTTTATGTCCAGCTCGACAGAATTCTGCAGGAATATGACATGGCGAACGACAAGCGTTCGGTCGTAGAGACAAAGGTTCAGAACATTCAGGCAGAGGTTACGAGAAGGGGCAAGAAACTCGAGAAAGACATCAACGATTTCCAGGAGAAGATGCAGAAGGGGCTCATGACACGTTCCGTCGCCGAGGTGCAGCAGAATAAGCTTCAGAAGGCCCAGGACGACTTCAACATCTACGCCCAGCAGAAACAGAACGAGATTCAGGAAGAGCAGATTGTCATGATGAACCAACTCGCTGATGCAATCAAGACATGGCTCGACAAGTACAACGAGACGATGGGTTACGCAATGATTCTCACAAATCAGGGAGGCGCCCCTGTCATCACTGGCGACGCGACCCTCGACATCACTGATGAGGTGATTGCCGGACTCAATGAGGAATATGTCGCAACTAAAGCAAAGAAATAATTGAAAATAGCGCTGCTGTCCTGCTTTTACCCTTACAGAGGAGGGATTTCCCAGTTCAACGCCTGCCTTTATGAAGAACTGGGCAAGACGAATGATGTCAGAGCCTTCAACTTTTCAAGGCAATATCCCGAATTTCTCTTTCCGGGCAAGACGCAGAAGGTGACCGAAGACGATGAGGCCGTGCCGGTGCGGAGTACATCCGTACTGGACACGGCCAATCCTTTTTCCTATCTGAGGACAGTGCGAGAGATACGCCGGTGGAAGCCGGACTTGTTGGTCGTGCGCTACTGGATGAGTTGGTTTGCCCCGTCGTTAGGCTATGTCTGCCGCAGGCTGAGGCGCGACTGCAAGGTCATCGGAATACTCGACAATGTGGTTCCGCATGAGCCGCATTTCTTCGATGCACCGCTGACAAAGTACTTCCTTTCAGGCTGCGACGGTTATGTAACCCTATGCGAGGCTGTGTCGGAAGACCTCTTGAGACTCAAGCCTGACGCCAGGTTCACTGTCATCCAGCATCCTCTCTACTCCCATTTCGGGAAGAAGATGTCGCGCGAAGAAGCGGAAAGAATTCTCGGGCTCGCTTCAGGGAAGAAGAACCTGCTGTTCTTCGGACTCATCCGCGAGTACAAGGGACTTGACATTCTGCTTGAGGCATTTTCCAGGCTGGACGAAAGCTACCAGCTGATAATTGCCGGGGAACCATACGGGAGTTTTGAAAAATATCAGAAGATTATAGACTCCATTCCTGACGGAGAGAGAAGAATCTCGAAGAGTCTCCACTACATAAAGGACTCGGAAGTTTCGCTCTACTTTTCCGCGGCCGATCTCACTGTACTCCCCTACCGGAGCGCAACTCAGAGCGGAATCAGTTCTGTTTCCTACCACTTCGAGGTGCCGATGGTCGTAACGGCCGTCGGGGGACTAAAGGAAACAATCGGAGACCGTGGGACGGGCATCGTGGCGCCGGAGGCGACACCTGAGGCAATCCGCGGGGAAATTGTCCGCTATTTCGCGGAACCGGAACTGAAGGAGAAGTTCGTGACGGAAATCAGGAAGGAAAAAGAGCGGCTGTCATGGAAAGGATTTGCGGACAGGCTCATTGAATTTGCAGATAAGCTACCATAGAAAAAAGAGACTCGATATGAATACACGTGGAATATTCGGCATGATGATTCTGTCCGTCGCATTGGCGTCGGTCCCGCCTGCATTCGCGCAGGACAATTATGTAGCGACACCGGTCTCCGTCTCCAAGGAAAAGGTGAAGGTGAACGGGCGTCTGTGCTATTCTCACGTGGTTCTGGAACGACAGACGCTATTTTCAATAAGCAAGGCTTACGGAGTGAGCATCGAGGACATCTACAAATACAATCCGGACGTAAAGGCCAAAGGACTCAAGAAGAACTCGATAATCGTCATCCCTATGCCGGAAGAACAGGAGAAGCCGTCGAAGGCCGGGAAGAAGGGCAGGAATGAGGTCACTGCCACTGCAACGAAGGATGAAGGACAGGAGCCGGAAAAGAAAGCAGAGCCGAAAATCCACATCGTGAAATGGTATGAGACCATAGAAACGATAGCGGCGAAATACGGCGTCGAGGTGTCCGACATCATGAAGGCAAACGGTCTCAAGGATAAGGAACTCAAGTCAAGACAGAAGTTGGTGATTCCGGAAAAGTCTGCGACAGAGGCCCATAATGTGTCTGGCTATGAACCTGCTCAGTCAGCTGAAGCTAAAGATAGTGAAAAGGCTGTTGAAGAGATAGCCACAGAAGTTGATGCAGACAGGGACGCCGATTCCGAGAAGGCAGTGACATTCTCGTCGAAGAAGAAGGTGAATCTTGCCATCGTGATGCCGTTCATGGCCGGGACAGCGAAGCCGAGTTCTTCATCAATCGACTTCTACTGCGGTGCACTACTCGCGGCAAGGGACCTCGGAAATGATGGTACGGACATAAACATCGACGTTTACGATGTGGAGGACCAAAGCAGAAGTATCACAGCAGGCATTGTCTCGGACCTGGACTTCGTCGTAGGTCCCCTCTCCCCGAATGACATCCGTAGGACCTACACCGCCATCGGGAGCGACATTGTCCTCATCTCCCCTCTTGACCCGAAGGGCGTCGAACTCACTGAAGAATATCCTAAGCTCATCCAAGTGCCGACTCCACATGACTTCCAATATGCGGATCTCGCCCAGTGGATTGCAGACGAGTCTAAACCTGGAGACAGGACGATACTCGTCACAGAAAAGGGAGCGAGAAGCAGCGACGCTATAACGAGCCTCGTGAACATGATTGACCTCTCCGGACTCAAATACACCACGGTGTCATACAGCCTGCTAGAAGGACGCGACATCATCGGGAGCCTCAAGAAAGCAACGGAAGAGGGTGCAGAACACACCAACCGGTTCATCATCGCATCGGAAAGCGAGGCATTCGTGAACGATGTGTTCAGAAATATCAGCCTCCTTTCCCGTGAAAACCGCAGGGTGGAGATTTTCTGCCATTCCAAGGTACGCGGATATGACATCGAGGTGGAGAGCCTCCACAACAACGACCTGCACGTGAGCCTCGCCTATTACATAGACTACAACTCTCCGGATGTCATCCGCTTCGTCAAGCAGTATCGTGCCCTATTCAACACGGAACCGACCCAGTTCAGTTTCCAGGGCTATGACATCGTGAAATATTTCTCCTCCCTCTGCGCCGAATATGGCGACAGCTGGTTCAACGCTCTCGGGAATGTCAAAAAGACTATGCTCCAGACCACCTTCGACTTCCGCGACGGCTCCCGCATCAACGAAGGCGTGAGACGTATCGAATATGAGCCTGACTATCAGATTAAATCAGTTGAATAAAACCCGATTGAACCAGTTTTAATCAAGTCGCAGGACACTCGGGGCTGAATAAAAGATGGAGTGCAAGGCGCACAAAGCCCTCGAAACCGGAGCAACCTTGTCGGTTGTGAGGATTTCGAGGGCTTTTGCAACGCGGCAATCCGCTTCTATTCAGCCCCGAGCAGTTCCTTGGCGTTGGCGATGGCGGCGGCTGTGACTGTTGAACCGCTGAGCATACGGGCGAGTTCGAGGACGCGCTCGTCGGAGGTGAGTTTTCGGATGGAGGATGTTGTGCGGCCGTCGGAGGAGGAGACGGCTTTTTCAACAAGATAGTGGGCAGAGCCCTTGGCGGCAACCTGCGGGAGGTGCGTGATGGCGAAGACCTGCATGTCAGCACCCATAGAACATATCATCGAACCCATCTTGTCCGCCACGCTGCCGGAGACTCCGGTGTCAATCTCGTCGAAGATGAGCGTCGGCATAGCCTCAAAGTGAGCCATCTGAGCCTTTAGGCAGAGCATGATTCTGGAAAGTTCACCTCCGGATGCGCAGGACTGCACCGGAATCGGAGCACGTCCCGTGGAACTGAAAAGGAAACGGACATTGTCCCGTCCGAGAGGACCGGGCTTCGCTGCCGGAGAAACGTCCGCGATGAACACGGAAAGCGGCATCTCCAGAGAGCGAATCATAGACTGGAGGTGCTCGGAGAAAGGCGTTGCCGCCTTCTGCCGCGATTCTGTCAAGGCTGCGGCGAGCCTGTCGTTGTTCTTTGACTCGGAGGCAATGTCGGAAGAGAGAGCCGCGAGCTTCTCGTCCATACAGTCCGTGTCAGCGAGCGCTTCGCTGTACTTGTCACGAAGGCTGATGAGCTCAGCCTCGCTCGTGCATCCGAACTTCTGGAACAGCCCGTAGATGAGAGACATCCTCGCTTCCACAGTTTCGAGCCGCTGAGGAGATGCCTCGGATTTTTCCGCAAGAGACGTGACTTCCGAAAGAATGTCATCAAGCTCGAGACGGGAAGATTCAATCCTTTCAGCGAGCGTCCTTGCCGACGGCACAAAGGCTGAAATCTTCTCCAAAGCCTTCACCGACTCTTTTAGCAGTGAATCGACTGAAGGAAGTTCCTCATCGCTCGGAGAGAGCGCCTCAGACACGGAATAGAGACTTTCACGGATGGTCTCGGCATTGGAGAGTTCCTTCTGCTCCTGTTCAAGTTCGGCAAGTTCCCCATCCTTCAGTCCGGCAGAGTCAAGTTGGGAGAACTGCGCCATGTTGTAGTCCTTCTCCGCGCGAAGCCTCTCAAGGCTTTCTTCCAGACGTCTCTTTTCGGCATTAAGCGAAGAAAGGCGGGAATAGGACTCGGAATACTCGTTGCGCAGGGCAAGATTGCCGGCAAAATTGTCGAGCATGTCCGTCTGGTAGGCGGGATTCTGGAGTTCAAGCGTCCCGTGCTGGGAATGTATGTCAAAAAGACGTGATGTCACACCCACGAGTGTCTGTACCGTCACGGGGCAGTCATTGATGAATGCACGCGAGCGCCCGGAACGTGCGACAACACGCCGCACGATAAGCCCCGCATCGTCCCACTCCGCTCCGGCATCCTCGACAGCGGATTTCAGCCTGCTGTCAACGGACGTGAATTCGGCCTCGACCACACAACTGTCAGCTCCCTCTGAAATCTGGGAAGCATCTGCCTTTCCTCCGGCAAGCAGCGACAGCGCCCCAAGGAGAATTGACTTTCCTGCACCTGTCTGTCCGGATATAATGACAAGACCCTCCGGAAACGTGATGTCCAGAGAGTCTATCAGCACATAATTGTGTATTTCGAGACGATTCAGCATAGCTTGACTATTTTTGATGCCCCACAGAGCCAGTCAGGAGACTACTCTTCGTCGTGCTTGGCCATTCTGTAGGAAATTTCATTATGCTCGAACTCGTAGATTGCGACGAGGTCCGGCTTCGGCTGTCTTTCGTAATACTTTGAAATCTCAATCTGCTCGCGGTTCTCAAAGACTTCCTCCATAGTGTCCCTTTCATTCTTGAAGTCCTCGAGTTTCTTTGTAAGCTCCTCCTTTTCAGCCGCGGCAATCTGGTTTGCACGCTTTGAAAGAATCACGACAGTCTCGTAGATGTTTCCGGTCGGAGCCGCGAGGTCACAAAGATCGCGCGTAATCGTGTTTGTTGGAATTTTGTTATTTGCCATAATATCTTTTGTGTTTATTTTCTACTATTATATACGGGGACTATGTGCCCGTGTTTCATTTTTCTTAATTCTTCTTCAGATATTTCTGCGCTTTCGAATGAGGAAATTCGAGACTATGGGCATATTTCGAATCAGGATATTCACTCATAAAGTTGAGATAGTCGTCCATGAACTGGAGATAGCGTTCGCGCTGTTTGGCCTTCACGCTCAACTCCGCATACTTGTAGGAAGACATCGCTATGTAGTAGAGTATGTCCTCGCGGTAGATGTTTTCGGCGTCGTCCTTCAGGACATTCTTCAGAGCCACGCGCGCGGCAAGATAGTCCTCCATACGATAGTAGAGCTTCGCCCCCTCGTACGCCTTGCGGTCAAGGCGATCGTTCAGGTCCTTGATCATCGCTTCGCAATCCGCAAGATGCTCATTGTCAGGATCTTCGCGAAGGTACTCCGTCATTGCGTTCAGTGCGGTGTAGGTCGGGGTCTGATCCAGTTCGTAGCGCAGAGTCGAACGGTAGAGGCAGTCGATGCGCAGGAAACGCGCGTCGGAAGCGAAAGGACTGCGTGGATAGACTTCGAGGAAGCGCAGGAAATTGGTCTCGGCAGTGTAGTAGTCCTTCTGACTGTAGTTGCTCAAGCCCCAGTAGTAGCGCACGGTGTCGTCCTTTTCCGTGCCCTCGGTGTACATTGAAAGCGACTCGAACAGAGCGGCGGCCTTGCTGTACTTCTTGTTGTTGAAGTAGTTGAACGCGGCCTCATATTTTGCGTCAACATCGGCGCTGTTCAGAAGAAGCTCATACTGAGACTTGCATGAATTCAGAGACAGGAGAGCGAGTGCGGAAACTGCCGCAAGCTTAACATATATTTTCATAAAATATCAGATTCAAAACATAAAATGACTTATTTCTCTTTCAAGAATTTCTCCGCATCAAGCGCAGCGCGACAGCCAGAAGCTGCGGCATTTATGGCCTGACGATAGGTCGGATCCTGAACGTCTCCGGCCGCGAACACGCCCTCTACACTTGTTCTGGTGGACTTTCCGTCCGTAATTATGTAGCCGTTCCCGTCGAGCTTCAGCCAAGGTGCAAAGACATCGGAGTTCGGATGATGACCTATTGCGAGGAAAAATCCGTCCACGGCAATGTCAAAAACCTCGCCGTCCTTGCGAAGGAGACGTACTCCCGTGACCCCAAAATCGTCTCCGAGAACTTCCTGCGTGTTGCAGTTCCACAATATCTCAATATTTTCAGTCTCCTGAACACGCCGGCGCATGGCCTCCGAAGCGCGGAGAATATCACGCCTGACAATCATATAGACCTTTTTGCAGAGCCCCGCAAGGTAACTAGCCTCTTCACAGGCGGTGTCTCCTCCCCCTACAACGGCAACAACTTTCTTACGATAAAAGAAGCCGTCACATGTAGCGCAGGCCGACACACCCATTCCGCGATATTTCGTCTCCGACGGCAAGCCGAGGTACTTCGCGGTCGCCCCTGTGGCAACAATCACCGCATCTGCCTCCACCTCAATCGTTCCGTCAACCTTCACTTTGAACGGACGTGACGAGAAATCCACATCCGACACCGTGCCGAAACGTATGTCCGCGCCGAGACGCACTGCCTGGGCACGCATGGTCGCCATCAGTTCCTGCCCGTTGATTCCGTTCTCGAACCCGGGATAGTTCTCGATGTCTGTGGTGGTTGTGAGCTGTCCTCCCGGCTGTGCGCCCTCATAGAGCACCGGCGCAAGGTTGGCACGTGAAGCATATATTGCGGCTGTGTAGCCGGCTGGACCTCCTCCTATTATGAGACAAGCTGTCTTTTCCATATCCTTAAATAATTTTCTTCAAATCTGCAAAATTAGCAAATTTCCGCGAAGAAGTCAGATTTATAGTTACAATTCGACTGTTATTTTGCTACAGAAGACAAAAATTCAGCATCGGGGTATAAAAAACTTGACGAAAAAACATTTTTTTAATAACTTTACGGGGATGTTGCGTAATTGCGAAACATATCTTATGAGCCCTCGTGGCGAGAGTAGATAACGTGGTTAGAAAAAAAAATTGCATTCCAATGACAACGACAGAGGTGAACACACAGAACAACTTTACATCTGTATTAAAGAGATACTCACTCAAGGCCACTCCACAGAGACTTGCAGTACACAAGGCAATGCAGGAATTGGGACATGCGTCGGCCGACATGGTGGCGCAGAAAATAGAAAACGACGGTAATACCAAAATTACCGTCGCTTCTGTATATAACATTCTCTCCGAGTTCGCCAAATTAGGGATTTACCAGCACAGGCTCAGCGCTAACAATAAGATGTTCTTCGACCTCAACACCTTCGACCACGCGCATTTCTACGACATCGAAAACAACACATTCCGCGACATTTCTGAGGACAAGCTCATCAGCGAGCTTATGGAGAAACTGTCGAAGAAACGGTTCAAAGGCTACAAAGTCGACTACATCGACATCCAAATCGTCGGACATCCAAGCAAAAGACATTTACAAAAAGGGTGAGAAAAAAGCTATTCCCCGCCTTCCTTATCCTTCAATTCAAAAGCCGACTCGATGCTTATTTGAGTATTATTGGAGTTCCAAATCGGTTCAATCAGGCTTTTAACCGGAAAACTGAGATACAATACCTTGTTTGTCCAATCTTTGTCGGCCTTGTTCTCAGTTGTCACGACTTCTCCGCCGGCATTGTGATAGAGTGTGAATTTCACTGACTGAGAAGTGCTCTTCTTGTCAAAAATGAGATTAAAATCGTGTTCCACATTGCTGTCCTTTTTGACAGGAATGCTCAGGATGAAGGAAACATACCAATTCTTGCCATTGGCTGTCAAGTATTTGTTCATCACATAGACAGAGTCACGATGCTCAGCGATTCCGGGGGCCGCGATGTCTTCTGAACTAAGGCAAGGCCTCACATCCACCCCTTGATAGGCATTGAGTTTGATGCTCCTCGGAGTTCCCAAATCGAGCAGGTCACAATTGATTGCCACACGTTTGGACTCCACGAGAGTAAATTTCGAGTCTGTGCCGTCCTCGGTGATGACAACTGCCATATCCCCGTCACAATTAAGATTCTTCTGGTCAATTACATCAGCGAATGTGAAAAGTCCGTTGTAGCGAAATTCGCTTTTAAGACACGAACTGAGTGATGCACAAGCAATGAGCGAAAGCGCAATGATTTTTGTAAATTTCATATTTCTGAATTCTTCTGTTTTCCTATTATTATATAAGTAGAGTTTTCCTAACGATAAAGTGCCACGATTTCGCCTTTCGCGACTTTCTCGCCATGGGCGGCGGTGACTGCAACAATTCTGCCATCCGCCGCCGGAATGACCTCCTCGATGCCGTAGTAGGCCTGGACATAGCCGGCAGGCTCCCCTGCCTTGACGAGAGTGCCTTCTGCAGGAGCCGTCGATTTGTCGTCAACATCAATCTGCCAAAGCATCTGACCTTTGACCGGAGACTGGAGCGGCTTCGCATCCGGCCAGCGTTTCAAAAGAGCGTCGATGTCGAACTTAGGCATCTCCACGACAGGCCTCGTCACCACAATCGGAGCCCCCGCCACAGCCTTTCTCGACTCAAGTTCCGCCTCGAAGCGTTCCTTGGCGACTCCCGAACGGTAATCCCGGTACTGTCTTTCGTGCATTGCAAGTTCGAAGAGTTCCTCGCTGTCCGGTCCTTCGTCCCAGCCTTCGTCCGCCATCATCTGGCGGAACTTCGGAAGTTCGTCCGGGAATGCGTCCTGAGGATTGCCGGTGTAGAACTCCAACCCTTTTGAAGCAGCGAGCTCAACGATTTCAGGAGCGAGCGGGCCGGGCAGCCGTCCCATCTTTCCGAGAATCATGTTCCACGTGTCCTTGTCAATCGAAGACCAGCGCGGCCTGCCCTTGAGGGAGTCGAGCAGGTTCATGAGCGCAGTGTTCTTCACATACTGGCTGAACGGCGTCACAAGCGGAGGATAACCCAGACGAGGCCAGACATATTCCACTTCCTGGAAAAGACGCACCATAAGATTGTCGATGCTCAATTCTGCTTTGCCCTGAGCCCGAAGAGAAGCATTGATTGCAGTCTGAAAGCCCTTGAGGTCGGACATCATGGAGCCCATCATCCCACCCGGGAGCCCGCAGCCGACAAGCAGAGAACTGAGGTGCGAGTTGTTCGGGTCAATCCAGTAGCCGAGAAAGTCATCGATGAACGACTGTGTGAGCGAACGCACCTCCATGTATGCGTCCATATTCAAATCCTTGACTGTGAAACCATCGGCACGCAGCATCTCGCGGACCGTTATCACGTCCGGATGCACTTTTCCCCACGAGAGCGGCTCGACAGCAACGTCCAGATAGTCCGCCCCGGCGCGCGCCACTTCAAGCATCGACGCCGGAGAGAATCCCGGGCCACTATGTCCGTGATACTGAACGATTATGTGTGGATATGCCTTCTTTATCTCACGAGTAAGCTCCGCGAGGATAGTCGGCCGCCCGATTCCGGCCATGTCCTTGAGGCAAATCTCGTCGGCCCCATATTCCACGACCTTGCGGACAACATCCATATAGTATTCAACGGTGTGGACCGGAGAATGGGTAATGCTCAAGGCAACCTGCGAGACCATTCCAGCCTTCTTGGCATATTCAACACTGAGCCTGAGGTTGCGGTGGTCGTTGAGCCCGCAGAACGAACGGGATATGTCAGTGCCCTGTGCCTTCTTCACCTTGTACATAAGTTCACGCACATCGGCCGGCACCGGATTCATCCTCAGGGCATTGAGGCCCCTTTCGAGCATGTGTGTCTGAATTCCGGCCTTTCTGAAAGGCGCCGTCCACTCACGTACAGCCCTGTTCGGATTCTCGCCGAAGAGGAGATTGACCTGTTCGAAAGCCCCGCCGTTGGTCTCGACGCGGTCGAAGCAGCCCATATCGATTATAGGCTGTGCGACCCTCACAAGCTGATCTACCCTCGGAACATATTTTCCCGAAGACTGCCACATATCCCTATAGACAAGGGAGAATTTTATTTCACGTCCCATAACCATTGATTTTCAAAAATAATCATACAAAAATAACATTTTTTTTGCATAACGACGGAATTTGTCTATCTTTGCAGTCCCAAAACAACATGGTGCCCGTAGTTCAGTTGGTTAGAGCGTCAGATTGTGGTTCTGAATGTCGTCGGTTCGAATCCGACCGGGCACCCTCAAATTAATAAAAAAGACCGGATTGTGATCCGGCCTTTTTTTTATTAACCCTACTCTGTTCTCTATCGCACTAGCTTGCGCTTCGCTGTTCTTCGCACGGTGCTTTTACGCCTTTTTCCATACAATCGCTTTGTTTTGTTATATAAAAGACTTTTTGGTCACACTCTGCTTATATGGATTGATGAAAATGAGAACCTGATAAGGTTAATAAGATTCGGGTCTCATTCTGAATTGTTCAGATAGAAATCGTTGTTACTCCGGCTCGGATGCGGTGGGACTTGCCGTTGAGGATGAGGCAGTAGGGCTTGTTGCTGCGAATGGTAATGGTGGAGGCTGCCGGGTCGTAGAGGAGGTCGGTGGTCGTGTCGCCGAAAGTGAGGTTGTTCAGGCCGTGGCGGCAATCGTGACGGATGTCCCAGCGGACGGTGCGGGAGGAGGCGTCGATGTCGTGGAAGCCGAGGACGTTCTCGATGAAGAGGGATATTGGACCGAGGGCGGACCAGCCGCAGAAGTCGGGACGGACGCGCTTGCCGTGGTTGCTGCTCGGGGACGGTGCGGTCGGGGAATAGCATTCCCAGATTGTGTGCGGTTCATAGTCGCGCCATGTGCGGAGCATCCACGAGAGAACCTGCTCGGCAGTTGTGTCGGCGGCCTCCATGAAGTCGTACTTTTCAAGAGCCTTGATGCCCATGTAGGCGGTCGGGAGCCACATCGCCCCGCGCCAGTACCAGCCGTCATTCGCGTCGAAGTCCGGGTCGTCACGCGAGACGGTCACCCAAGGGACCTCTCCTCCGAGTTTGTCGGGACGCAGGGCAAATTCGGTCATGCGCCTTGCCTGAGCCTTCGAAGGGATTTCCGCGAGCATCGGCCAAAATGACGCCGGAGTCAGGATGCCCGTCGTGCGCCACGCGGACGGGGATGCCTGGACATCCGCCACCGAAGCAGTCTCGCCGGAAGGTGTTGGCACGATATCGTAGTAACATCCGTCTGAATCGTCCCAATAGTACTTGTTCACAATCCCCCGCAGTTCCTTCCACTTCTTCTCGAACTCGCGGGCCGTGGCTCCGTCACCAGCCACCTTGGCAAGGCGCGAGATGTAGAGCGCTGAAAGGGCCTGCTGTGAGATGGCATCGACCCAGAGCATCCCTTTGCCTGCACGGGTGCGCGGAGTGTTGTCCATTCCGCTCGAAATCCCGTTCCATTCATATCCTATACCCTTGTACTTCAGTGCTATGGGATAATGGTCAAACTGAAGCTTACGCTCTGGAGAGAGAGTCGGGAAAAGGTCCCAGTAGCGTTGGGGAAACTTCTTGTCGAGAAGCAGTTCGCGGATGTGATCCCTGTCCCCGGTTATCTTGTAGTAGTCGTTCTCCACCCATGCGAAGAAAGGAGGGTTGTCAGGATGCTGGATGCGCAGGGACGAGCCGCTGTCTTCAAGCATAGTGTAATAGAAGTTGTCGAGCGTCTGGATGCCCGGGAAAAGTTTCGGGGCATACTTGCAGAACATCACCATGAACTCCGAGTCCCAGATCCAGATGGTGTCGTCCCAGAGCCCCTCGTCCATATAGAGCGGCTGCACGAGCCCCTTCTGCCACTTGACATGAGCATAAGCCTGCTCCCAGGCCTTCCAGTAGAGTTCCACATAGCCCGGCTCGGCATCGAACACCGGCTGCGGGATGAGCGCACGGTCAAACGAGGGCTTCAGAGGCTCCGCTGCATTGCCCATAGTATCCACCCAGTCGGAACCGTTGTAAATCAGGAGCTTTTCGAGGTCGGTGTCGTAGTACTGCTGCATATACATAGGCATGTAGCTCTCCCTCTCAGCGGAAGTACCCGAAAGGGAATGCGCGGAGTTGCGCGTGAAGAAGCGCTCCCCCGAGCCCTTTTCCCAGAACGGCACATCAACTGCGTTCTCCATACTCTCGGCAAACTTGTTCCCGCAGAAAGTGATGTTTCCGCACCATGAGCCCGGAACAGTCTCCCGGGCCGGAAGCACAGGGGCGAGAGTAGGGTTCTCCTTCTCTCTGAACTCGACCGTGTGCGAGATGAGGTCAACCACCTGATAACCACGAGAATGCGGCCTGCGGGAACCGCCGCAGACATTGAACAGTGGAAGCGACGCGCAGCCTTCCTCGCTGCAGTTTATCAGTGTAATCGGGTGCTCCCACACTCCGTACCAGCCGGAGGCCTTCGACTGCTCCACCACGTCATAGTTCCCGAAAGTATAGCCGTAATAGCTCCTGTAGCCCAGAAGACTCGTTGCCACGAGATGCTCGCCGCCAATCTGAAACGCCTCATAAAACCCGTCAGCGAGAACATCGTTCCAGTGATGCCCCACGCCGTTAGGGTTTATGTTCGACCCGCGCACGCCCACGGAGCCCTCCACCGGCATCTTTCCGGGGCCGCAGCCGATTGAGGACAGGCGTATGTTCTCCAGTATCGCCGCTCCCGCATAGAAGGTGTTGATGCATATCACCTTATGGTTTATATCCGGAAGCGTTATAGACAAGTTCCTTATTGTCAAGTGATTCGTGTTATACATATTGTCATTCGAGCACGCAATCACATTCATTTGAACAGACGGGGCAATTCCCTCGTAAGCCTGCGGACGCACGTTGAAGAGCACGCCGGAATTCTTGCGCAGGCTGCTCTCGTCGATTCCGCGCAGCACCACACCCGCAGTTTTGCGGACCCTAAGTGCGGTCGGCATCGGAAAACGCGGGTCTGTGTAAAACCCGTCGATATTGTAGTTCCCGTCGTAGAAAAGGATGTGGCATCCCCGGGTCATCGTGCCGTCAAAACCGTCCAGAACCTTCTGAATCGTGAGTTCGTCGTGTTCTCCGGTGCAGACTATGTCCGCAGACTTCTTTGAATCCTCCGAAGAGTCGTGTGCCGCGATGCGGAAAAATTCCTGTGCGGAGAGCGAAACTCCGAAAATGAGCGAAAAAAGAATTGAAGCGAGAGTGAGTATATATTTTTTCATCGAAATATGATTTACGGGGATATTGTTTTTGTTGTGGGGGATATATTATTGTAAATCAACAACTATCGTCGTAATCGAACGTTGTTTCGCCGTCATTGCCGAGGGGATGCGCGCTGAAGATCCGAGTCAAGTTCGGAAAAGACGCGGTACATCGAGACCTTCCAGCCGTTCTCAAGATAGTGCGCCGCTACATCTGCGAGATAGCCCGCAAATCAGAAAGGTCAGCAAGATATGTATTTTTGTCATCATTTTCATTCTATTTGTGTATGGGGATACTGGAAGTTTTGAGATGTATTTTTGAGTCAGATTTTTCTGTTTTGTGATGAGTTTAGTGGTGCTAAATGACGAACAAAATGGGAAAATATGGCCAAAAAGACGCTCAAAACATTATGACATTTTAACAGGCAAAATGTCGCCATTTTCATCAAATTCAAGTTTGTCGATGCACACGACACGGTCACTGCCGTCGCTGTAGCCGATCGGGTGGCGGTGGTAGATGATGTAGTAGTCGTCACCGTGCTTCACGACGCTGTGGTGCCCGGGACCGGTGCCGTGGACATAGTCGCTCTTCAGGATGGTCGCCTTGCGCTCGAACGGGCCGAATGGAGTGTCGGCGACGGCGTAGGCAACGCAATAGTCATCAGTCCAGTAGCCGCCCTCGCTCCACATGAAATAGTACTTTCCGTCACGGCAGAGCATGAACGGTCCCTCGACATAGCCCTCAGGGGTGATTTCCTTGTAGGTTTCCCCGTCGGCGAAAGGCAGGAGACGGGTGAAGTCGTCAGAAAGGCGCACGATGTTGCAGCGTCCCCAGCCTCCGTAGCACATCAGCCAGTCGCCCGTGGCAGGGTCCTGAAAGACGAACTGGTCAATCGGCTGCGCCTTGTTCACGATTTCGCCGACTAAAGGCTTGCCGAGCAGGTCATGGAACGGGCCGGCGGGATTGTCAGCAACTGCGACTCCGATTCCGCCGTAGTCTCCCTCATATATGTCGTTGCAGGAGAAGAAAATGTAGTATTTTCCGTCCTTCGTGAGGGCGGCCGGAGCCCAGAAGCACTTGCGGAGCCACGACACCTCATTTTCCGTAATCACGTCCTCGTGCTTCACCCAAGTCTTGAGGTCCTTCGACGAGAATGCGTCGAAATGGTAATATTTATGGTCGGCCGCAGCCCCCGAAGTCGTAGGGTATATCCACAGCTCGTCACCGTACATCACGCCCTCCGGGTCGGCATAGCGTCCCTCAATCACCGGGTTTGTCCACCCGCTCCACTCCGTCTGCTTCGGCCCGCAGGAAATCACAGAAAAAGTCGTCGCTGCAAGAACCGCAGTCGCTTTTAAAAAATTGTGCTTCATGATAGAATCGTCTTATCTATATACATATACATTTACATATTATCAATATCCGGAATTATTCGGGAACATATATTTCATTATTCCGTCAAAACGGGATATACCCTTATGGGCTGGAGTATCGTCAGGTCGCGGCTGTTGCCGGTGAAAGTGCACACGAGTCTCACGGAGCGGACGGGACGTTTCGGGAATATGGAGGCGCCGCCGTCGATGAGTTCGCCGACTCTGTGGAAATGCTTTCCATCGTATGAGACTTCGACCCGTCCGTAAGGGAAGCCACCGCTGGCGAAATGAGCCTCGCCGGTCTTGAGGGCGATTTCACGGCACTTTACCGGATTGGAGAAGTCAATCCGAATCCAGTCACCATCGTGCGGCGTGGAGGAGAAATGAGCCTTGTCCCTGTATGCCTCGACTCCGGAGAATGGTTTCCAGCCGTCTTCGGGCAGGGATGAACTGAGTCGGAATGCCGGAGCTATGGTGTCGCAGCACTGCCGCGCCTTGACCGGGACACTGCGGCCGCTTCCGAAACGGACGACAAAGGAGTAACTCTCGGGATGCGCGGTCTTGAACGGCCTGTAATAAGCCTTCGGACTGCCTCCGTTCTTTATGCAGAGAATTGTCTCCCCATCTTCCGCAGAAGCGGAGAGAAGACCGTTTTCCCATGTCACTGAAGGCTCCGGCAGGCGGAACGCGACACCCATTGCAGATAGCCTCGGATAGTGTCGTGTCCTCATATATTCCGCGAACTCCTCACCCGAAAGTTTCTTGCCCCAGGACATTGCTCCGAGCGCGGCGGCGCGGGGCCAGAGCATGAAATCGAGGTAGTCCGGGGATTCCGGAGCGTTCTGGAGATGGGTCTCCGCCCAGAACGCTCCTTCGTAGCCGATGACAACAGATTTTTCCGCGTCAGTCACTCCGAGCCTCCCGAGGTCAAGGTCATAGACCCTGCGCCAGTCAATCAGTCCGCCCCAGTCCTGCCCCGGGTCGTGCGGGCCCTGCTTCATGTCGAAGTAGAGATGCCACGCCGACATGAAGACTGTCCTGTAGCCCTTAGCCATGGCGTTGCGGCAGGCAGGGATGTCCTGCCATGCGCAGACGAGGCTTTCCTTGGTGAATGTATCGGTAATCACATCCTTGTCCCACCACGCTACCGGTGTCTTGCCCTTGGCCTTTACGATGTCGGTGACCCGCTTCATGAACAGGTCCTCAAGCTGCTTCGGGTCGGTGAATCCCCTCTCCCTCATGAGAGCGGAGCAGTGAGGGCATGACAGCCAGCCCTTCATCCCGACCTCGTCGCCGCCGACGTGGATGTACTCCGACGGGAAGAGAGCGGCGACTTCCGAGATTATGTCGTCCAAAAGACGGTAGTTTTCCTCGCGGGAGACGCACCAGACTCCGCGGGTGTCATAGCCAGCCGTCCGGACGGTGTCTGGAGCATAGTCGCAGAGAATTTCCGGAAGCACGCGGGCGATGGCCTGACTGTGTCCGGGGAGGTCTATCTCGGGGATTATGGTGATGTTGCGGAACTTAGCGTAGGCTATGATTTCGCGCATCTGTTCCTGAGTGTAGTAGCCGCCGTAGCGTCTGTCCCAAAGACCGTACTGCGCCCCCACGGGAGAGTCGCCGCCGCGGAATCCGCCTACCTCGGCAAGCTCTGGATGCGACTTGATTTCGAGCCTCCAGCCCTCGTTGTCAGTAAGGTGCAAGTGCAGGACATTGAGGTTATGCATCCCCATAAGGTCTATCTGCCGTTTCAGTCCCTCGGCATCCACGAAAGCCCTCGCCACGTCAATCATCAGCCCCCTGTAGGTACTCTCCGGGGCATCAAGACTGACTCCAAGCGGCAACTGTACCGGTTCGGAAAGCCCTTGTTTGGCATATACCGACGGCGGAAGCTGGCGCAGAAGGTGCTGGATGCCGTAAAACACCCCGGCACGGTCGCGCCCGGTTATGCGAAGTTCTCCGGGACGGACAGCGAACTCGAAGCCCTCCGGCCCGCACTCAAGGCCGCCGTCTATGTCAAGGACAATCCGGCTTTCTTTAATCGCGTCGGCCGACGGCTTCTCCGTTCCTGCCAGAAACTCCTTCAGATAGGCGACATAATCACCCGCCTCATCGGAAAGCGCTGTAACATCGGATGATGCGGTAAGTTCAAAGCAGCCTCCAAAATATTTCCGAAACAGCCTTTCGGCACAGTCAAGCGCCGGTTCATCCGACAGAGCATATCGCTCACGCCGGAGAATCCACTCACTTTCTATTTCATACCAGCCGTCGTCGTCAGGATGCGCCTCGCCGCGTTCCACAGTCTCAAAGAAGCGTTTCCAGCGCGGAAGATAGAAGGAGGAAAGCATCCCTCCCCACTCGCGGTTGGAATAGTCGTGCAGTCTGCGGGCAGAGGGGCGGTCACCCCAGACCGTGATGAGCGTCCTCGCGTTACGTTCCATCAGCGCCCTGTCAGCATCAGTCGCACCCGTAATCTCGCCGCAGACTTCCTCCGCCGAGTCCAGCCAACGGTCAAGATGAAAGAACGGGTCGGTGGAAAGAAGCGCGTCAATGTCATCAATCATTCCGAGGAACGCCTTGTAGCCTGAGCGGAACGCAGCCGTGTCTCCGGATTTATACGCTGCCTCGACATTCCGCAGCAGAAAGAGCGTGGAGTCCGTAAGAGTCTGACGCACAAGGTCAATCAGATCGTGACGATAGTTGGCATTGCCGGAGAGCTGAGTCTTCGCGTCAAGAAACAGGCCTGCGGCGTCGCGGAGTTCCGCCACATCATAGTAAATCTCCGCAGTACTCCACTTGGAGACGGACTTCAGTCCCCAGCCCGGACGTGCGCAGACTATCGGCTCGCTTGTGCCTTCCTGATCCGTTGGGCAGTCCAGCGCAGAGGCGGCAATCTTGTGCCATGCACGGATGAGGGACGGGTCGGATGTTCCGTAGCGGGCAAGGACATAGCCGTCAAGCCATTCGCGGCAGCTCCTGTCCCTGCCACAGTCAGAGTTGCCGTTCGTCGCCACGTTCTCCGCGGAAGTTGGCCGAGTTGCCGGCCGCTGCCCCGTTCTCCACGGGAGTTCAAACAGCAGGTCATAAAGAACCGGATTGGTCTCTATTCCCTCGGGAGCCGCGCCGATGCCGACCATAGTCTCCGGGAAGGCCTCGACCGCATCGAACCAGCCGTTCAGCAACTTGGACAGGCGTCCGTGCAGGCCGACGCGGCCTCCGAAATTAGGCAGCATGCACCAGATCATGTCATGCCCGCAATAGCCGTCGCGCCATTTCGGCCTCGCCTCGGAAAAAAGGTCAAAGACAATGCAGTCCCCTTGCCCGAGAGCTTCAAGAGCCTCACGTCGAGGATTCTCGTTCCAGCCCTGAAGCACCCACACCGCATCCGGATTGTGACGGCGCAGCCGGGCAAGTATGGTTCTATAGGCCTCGGGGATGTCCGTGCCCTCAACGCTGCCTCCCTCATGGAACGGATCCATGCTGTAGAAACGCGAGCGCCCCGTAATTTTCGCCTGCTCCTCATAGTAGAGGTCGGCAACTGAGGCGAATTTGTCCGATGACGGCTGAAGAAATGCCGGTCGAGGGAATGCCGCCCAAAGTCCCGTGTCGGACGCGTCATAGCCTGGCTTTCCGATGAAAGAACGCGGGAGCATCCCACAGTAGCCGGGCAGGACAGGCTCCATTCCGAGTGAGCGCATCCTTGCGAGAACCCTCCGGCAGAGCCTTTCCTGACGGTCATACCACCCCTGCGGAAGTGGCCCGCCCCAGCCTTCGATGTTGCCCATCATCCACCACGCCTGAAATCCCGGGCCGGCGATGAAAGAGGATATTTCAGTCTCGTCGCAGCCGAGGTCACGGAGCACATTGCGCCAGACGACATCCGTTCCGAGCGCCATCAGCGGCATGTTTATCCCGTGCAGAGCCATCCAATCGACTTCCTTCATCCAACGTTCCTCCGTCCAGAAGGCGCAGGTGTATGAATAGGTGCAGTAATTCAGGTAGTAACGCCATTCCGCCCGGCATTCCCTGCGCTCCGGGATCTCCGGCAGAGGAAGAACCGTGTCGCGGAGGTCGGCGGTGAGGCCGTTCCACGATATGTTGACATGAACATAATGGTTCAGATACCATCCCAATCCCGCCGTCGCCGCGGAGACACCGCTGCCGACAATTTCCGGTTTCCCATCCCTCGAGGATATGACAAAGACATCACGCCCATCGCTTTCAATGGAACTGTCCGTGCCGATGAGTATTCGTCCCGACATTCCCTCCCCACAGACACGGTCTATGAACGAGCGGAGAACGGACTGTTCCGAACCGAAACAAAGCGGAGCAAGTACGAACAGGAATATGATTGACAGGAATATATGCGAAAGTCGTTTCATTTATATGCGATGGTACTTTATATTTATACGTAAGAGTGCTTTTTATTCTGTATGACGAAATATGACAGATTTTTATTCGACCTCGATTTCGAGTTTTTTGTCGGCGGTGAGGATTTCAAATTTGCCGGGTTCGAACCAGCGCTCGCCCCTCTCGTTCACATAGCCAAGGTCGCGGAGACGGTCTGCCTCGAAGCGGAAGGTCTCGGTGGCTCCGGCAAGAATCAGGCGCTTTTCGAAGAACTTGAGTTCCTTGTAGGGGCGGGTGACGGTGCTGACAGGGTCGCTGATGTACCAGAAGACCGTCTCCTTACCGTCGCGGGAGCTGTCGTTAGTGACATCAACCTCAAAGACGAGCGGAGAGTCTGAGACCTTGCGTATGTCACCGTAGGTAAAGTGCGAGTAGCTCAGGCCATGGCCGAACCAGTACATCGGTTCGCGGGGAATGTCCTGATAGAAGCCCATGAACGGACGACTTGTGCGGCGGCGGTTGTAGTAAATCGGAATCTGTCCGGTGGAGTATGGGAAGGTTATGGAGAGCCTGCCCGAAGGGTTCACGCGGCCTGAGAGTATGCCCGCGGCAGGCTTTCCTCCCGAGATGCCCGGCTGCCACAGTTCCACTATCGCGTCGGCGAGAGGTTCGAGTCGGCAGAGCTCCAGAGGACGACCGTTGTTCAGCAGCAGGACAAGAGGCTTTCCGGTCTTCTTAAGTTCGGCCGCAAGCTGTTCCTGAATTGCCGGAAGGGCAAGCGTCGAGCGGATGCCGTTCTCTCCGCTCCATTTCGTGAGTTCACCGAGGCAGAGCACCACGACATCCGCGTGCCTTGCCGCGGAGAGAGCCTCGGCGAAGCCGCTGCGATCATCGCCTTCAAAGTCGCAGCCCTTGGCGTAGAGGACATTAGCTGAGCCGAACTCGTCGGCCATCGCCTTGTGGAGAGTGATTATGTCCTCCGCGAGCGGATGGCCGCCCCAAGAGCCAATCTGTCCCCAGAGATCCTTTGCCATCGGGCCTATCAGCGCAATCTTGCCGGGCTTCTGCCCCAGAGGCAGCACTCCGTCATTCTTGAGCAGCACGGTTGACTCCTCGGCAAGTCGCATCACGGTCTCGCGGTCGCCCGGAAGGGTAAAGCGCTCTGCAGGTGAAGTCACGGGCGCGTATGGGTGCTCGAAGAGTCCGAGCCGGAACTTGAGCCGCAGAATCCTGCGCACGGCATCGTCTATTGTGCTTTCGCTGACCTTGCCCTCGGCGACAAGGGTAGCGAGATTGTGATAATAGCAAAGGTCGGCCATGTCCATGTCGAGTCCCGCGTTGGCGGCTATCTCTGCGCACTGCTTATGGTCGGCTGCGGCACCCTGATAGACAAGCTGCTTCACGGCGTCGTAGTCCGAGACAATCATTCCGTCCCAGCCGAACTGCTTCTTGAGCACATCGGTAAGGAGGTATCGGCTGCCGTTCACAGGAAGGCCGTTTATGGAGTTGAAAGAACTCATCACAGTAGCCGCTCCGGCCTCGATGCCGGCCTGATATGGAGGCATGTAGGTGTCCCAGAGGGTCTGGCGCGAGATTTCGGTCGGGACATAGTCACGTCCACCCTCCGACGCGCCATAGCCGACGTAGTGCTTGACGCAGGCGGCGACTTTCGTAGTGTCGGAGATGTCGTCGCCCTGATAGCCACGCACGGAGGCGGCGCAGAACACGGAAGCAGCATAAGGGTCTTCACCGTAGCCTTCCGCGCAGCGTCCCCATCGTCCGTCACGGGCAATGTCAACCATCGGCGAGAATGTCCAATGGATGCCGGTCAGACGTGTCTCGCGGGCGGAAATGGCGCAGGCGCTCTCGACGAGTTCGGGATTCCACGAGCAGGCCTGGGCGAGAGGTATCGGATAGACTGTACGGAAGCCGTGGATAGCGTCGTAGCCGAACAGGACAGGGATTCCGAGGCGCGTCTCCTCAAGCGCGCGTCGCTGCATGGCGTTGATTTCAGTCGCGTCCGTGGCAACGTAAGTGATGTAGCTTCCGAGCACAGGCTCTGCCGTCTCGTTACCTATGTTATTGGCATTCAGATTCTTGCCGAGTGTAATCTGGCTCATCTGGAGAACTTTTTCCTCAAGCGTCATCCTTGACAGAAGATCCTCCACGCGCTTTTCCACCGGCGCGTCAGGCTGTTTATAAAGAGGAATCTCGGCATCATTGCACGAAACTACCGCGAATACAGCCACAACAAATGGGATATACTTCATGAAAATACGAATTATTTCAAAGTAAATTTGACGGTCTGGAATATGTCCTCCGACGACGTTCCGAACATCGCCTCGAACTCGCCTTTCTCGGCGACCCATTCCTGTTTCGCGTCATCGTAGAAACGAAGGTCCCGGTCTGTCAGGCTGAGTTCAACAATGCCGCTTTCGCCCGGTTCGAGCCAGATTTTCCCGAAATCCTTGAGTTCCTTCAGAGGACGCGGAAGGGAGGACTCGACGTCGCGGACATAGAGCTGGACGGTCTGCGCGCCGCGGACTTTTCCGACATTCCTCACCGGGACGCGGAACTTCAGCGAGCCGCCCTCGCGGAGGGACTTGCCCGAAGCCCTGACCGGGCCGGTCTCGAAGTCAGTGTAGCTCAGGCCGTAGCCGAAAGGGAACAGCGGCCGGATGCCCATCTTGTCAAACCAGCGGTAGCCAACGAAGATGCTTTCCTCATAGACGACGTCGCCGGTGTTGTTGCGGTCATAGACATTGAGATAGTGCGGAGGATAATCTTCGAGCCTTTGCGCAATCGTGAACGGGAGCTTGCCGGAAGGGCAGACATTGCCGAAAAGCACGTCCGCAATCACGTTGCCGGTGTCGCTTCCGCCGTACCAGCCGTAGAGCACGGCCTCAGGAGCGTCGAGCCATGGCATCGCTGCCGCAGAACCCGAGACAAGGGTTACGACAAGGCGGTCAGTAACCTCGCCGAGGGCGGAAATCAGTTCCTCCTGCCCATACGGAAGCCCGTATTCGATGCGGTCCATTCCCTCGCAGTCCTGTGTTCCCCAGCGGTTGTGCCCGCCGAAAAACAGCACGACATCGGATTTCCCTGCGGCCTCAACGGCCTCCTCGCGGAGCTCGTCCATGTCCTCCGGACGGCCGGAATTGCCCTCGGGACGGTAGCCGCGGACATAGCTGACCTCGGCGCGGTCTCCCACGAGAGCGCGAATGCCCTCAAGCGGGGTGACCTCGTACTTGGTCTTGAGGTACATCGAGCCGCCTCCGCCGATGTGCTTCGTGGTGGCGTTGTCTCCTACGACGAGAATCTTCTTTACTGAACCGAGGTCAAGCGGCAGCAGATGCCCGTCGTTCTTGAGCAGGGTCACGCCCTCCTGCGCAATCTCGCGTGAGGTGCGGAAATGCTCCGGAGAGGCGAATGAGCCGAAGTCGGTGTTTCCGGACATGGTCGTGCGGAAAATCAGGCGGAGGACGCGGCGTGCCTTGTCGTCGAGACCTTCCAGGGGATATTTCCCGCTGCGGAGACCGGCAAGGTAAGGACCGGCAAGGTAGTAGGCCTCGTAGGAATCGCCCCAGTCCTCGGCAAGCCCGTCGGTGCCGGTACCGAACTCCATGTCAAGTCCGTTCAGTACGGCCTGTTCGGTGTTGGTGGTGCCGCCCCAGTCGGAGACGACCACGCCGTCGAATCCCCATTCCTTCTTGAGTATGTCGTTCAGAAGATACTGGTTTTCGCAGCAGAACTCGCCCTTGTAGCGGTTATACGCGCCCATCACTGCCCACACTCCGGCGTCCTTCACCGCAGCCTCGAAGGCCGGGAGGTAGATTTCACGCAGAGCACGGTCATCCACGACGGAGTTCGTCTTGTGGCGGTGCGCCTCCTGATTGTTGAGCGCAAAGTGCTTCACGCAGGCAGCCACACCGTTCTCCTGAACGCCCTTTATGTAGGGCACCGCCATCTGCGCCGCGAGGAAAGGGTCTTCGCCCATATACTCGAAATTGCGGCCGCATAGAGGGGTGCGGAAGATGTTCACTCCCGGAGCGAGCAGGACGGTCTTGCCGCGGAAACGGGCCTCTTCGCCCATGTTGATGCCGTAGCGATGTGCCATTTCACGGTTCCATGTAGCCGCAAGGCAGGTCAGGTTCGGGTTCGCGGTGCAGGAGTCGTTGGTGTGCTTCGCCCCTTCCCACTCGTCCCAGAGGTTGTCTTCGCGGATGCCGAACGGGCCGTCGCTCATCCACACGTCGGGTATGCCGAGCCTCGGGACTCCCGGAGAGGAGAACTTGGACTGGGCGCTGAGCAGAGCGACCTTTTCTTCGAGTGTAATCCGCGAAAGGGCATCCTCGACACGATCCTCAATGTCAGCGGTGGTGTCGAGATAGACAGGGATGCCGCCCTGTGCGCATCCGGCACAGAGCAGCGCCGCCGTCAAAAAGAGATGGATGGTTGCCTTGTGGTTCATTCTTATTCAGTCGGGGTTATTCTTACGATTCGGAGGTTGTTGATGTAGAACTCGGCGCCTTTGTAGCTCTGAATAGCCTTTATCCCACTACCATACGGCTTCAAAGAAAATGTGTTCATACTTGCTCCACCAATAGTTGAGATGACATCCTTTATCGGAAGAGAAATTCTGTGCCAACCGGTGTCACCAAGTCCGAAGTAAGTATCACTACCATTACGTTGTGACATGATACACTGACTCTTGGATGTCTTTCCATCATTAAATACATGCTGTATAAGTTCCCAATCCATACCGCAAGTAGTCACAGCAGCCTGATTGCACTTGATATAATACTCAAGCGCATAATCAGCCTGATAGTCAGTAAGGTCAACAGCAGTTCCTGCGAAATCAAGATAACCGGCCCATTCACTTGTTATTTCTTCTGTAAACGCCCAACTCATAGACTTAATTCCAACCATTGTTTCATCTGAAACCTTAGCAATCTTACACTGATACCCATCGTTCTTGTTTGAGAATTTATCTGACTCTGCACCGGTAAACAGACTGATTTCCTTGTCCGCAGCCCATGAAAACCCTGTTATGTTCACAGGAAGGACCTCACCGGCGCCGACAGACAGTCCGGAAGCCTCCTTGACAAACACGCTGCCGTCCTTATGGTGCATTGTGATGCGGACTTTTCCCGTGTATTTGATTGGCTTTACGGCAATGTAGTAATTTCCGGTGGCCATGCCCTCCTGCGAAACAAGAGTGACGCTGCGATAGCGGATTTTGGTCGAATATGTGGTAAATTTATAAAACTTCGTGCCGACCCCACCTGTTATTCCATCGTTTGCTTCCGGAAGTTCTATGGTCACGGAGACACAGCCTTCCGGTGCATTGATTTGAACAAACCCGCAGACATGGGTGAACATGATTGAATTTCCCTCAACGGAACAGTTGCCGACAAGCGTCGTCACATTGTCTGAAACCCCATCCTTCTTTGCAAACTGAACTTCCGGAATGGAAATATCCAAAGTCGGGTCTGTAACAGAACTTACCTTAGCCTGCTCATTGTACGGATAGAAGGCATACCATGTGCTCTCCGGAGCCTCGGCCGCGCCCTTGAAGACGGCAGTTGCACCGCCGGCCTCGGTCGTGAAAGGCTGAACCTTGCCGTTCTTGTCAACCACGCCGATGACGTCGCCGGCGCTCCACACCATCTTCGTGTATTCCCCGGCCTCGTTCCGGGCGAGGTTGGTTCTTGTTCCCGGTTCTCCAATCGCGTCAAATCCGGCCGTGAAAGTCACGAGACCATCCGACGGAGCCGTAGCCGGATTTGTCTGTTCAATATTCTCCTTGTTGCAGGCAATAGCCGCCACCGCAGCTGCCACCATAATCATTATTCTTGTAGTTTTCATTGTATCAATCAATTTGAAGTTTTTATAAGTTAATTTGTAAGGTGTTTCCGAGTAATATAGGTCGAAAGACCTGTTACCACTGAACCTCATCCAAATATGTCACATCACTAATCTGCCCGTCCTTGCTCTGGCAGAATCCCGCCTCCACGCCGAGCGTGAAGACATTGACCTCGGGAGACGGGTACGATGTCCTGCCCTCCCACTTTTCTGAGAATTGTTTGTTTTTCATTGTCTTGTTCATTATGTTATTAGTTGTTATTGTTTTACGCCGTCATGACCCAAGTTGCCATGACGGCGAACGATGTCATGTCAATAGTCAACCGACGGCAATATGTTCAGGTCATTTATCATCCCGCTGTTCTGTCCCGGAGTCGGGTCCGGATCAGGGTCAGGCTTCGGGTCCGGATCAGGATCGGGCTCCGGTTTCGGGTCCGGATCTTCGCCGCCCGGCTTCCAGTTAGGGTCGAGAGGTCCCATGATCACAACCTCGTCGAGGTAGAACACAGCTCCCTCCGAAGCGTCGCTGTCGAATGTGCCGAACTGGATTTCCTTCATCTTTGCCCATGTGAAATGCCCTTCGGACGGGGTGTATGGATTGCCGCACTCGCAGCTGCGGTAGTCGAAGTCCTTCAGCGGAATCTTCACCTCGTGCCACTCGCCATCAGGCTTGGCATTGGCCGCCGTGACCCCGTATCGCATCACCCAATTGTGCTGTTCGGCCGGGTCGCTGAAACTGTCTTTGTTGTTGACGCACCAGATGCTCCAGCCCACGGACTTGGCGGTACGCAGGTCGGCCTTGAAGCGGAAGCGGATGGAAGTCTTGCGGAGGTTGAACTTCGTGAGGTCCTCGCACTTGCTCTTGAACTGGAAGGTCAGGTACTGCCATGTTCCCTTGACATCCCACTTGATGCAGTTGGAGCCTACCGCCGGAGAGTCGAAGCAAGGAATCGTGAGATGCGTGGCCTTGCCGTCCGCTCCGAACGGGGTCACCGACTCGCCCCAGTCGTCATCATAGAGAACGACCTTCGCATAGCTGCTTTCGTCCTCGTCCGGGTCATCCCTGTAGGACGGAGGCACTGTAAGCCCGAGGGCATTGACCAAATCAAGGTTCAGGTCCCTGTCAAACTTGATGGAACCGTCGGTGTTGAAGAGCCCGAATTCCTTGCTGTAGGTCCACAGAGTCCAGGAGACACCGTTGAGCTCGGCATATTTCCTCACGCACTCGTGCCAATAGCAGCGGTCGGCATTGGAAGAGCCCCTATTGTTCCCGATTGCGCCGATTGCGCCGAACTCGCCCATGAAAAGAGGCACTCCGCGGCGGCGCGCCTCGGCGATGGACTTGTCCATATCCTGATAGATGGCGTACTCTGTGCCTAGGTAGGAATAGTTCTGAAGAGCTTCCTTGTACCCTGCGTTGGTAATCTGGGAAGCGAGCTTGTCGCCGTCGAACTTGTCGTTCCATGGGAATGGTACCTGCCCGCCGATGGCGTAGAGGTGGGTCCAGTTGCTGGAGTTGCCGCCCTGATGGGTGAAGACCATCGGGGAATAGAAGTGGAAAGTGTAGATGAGGTTGTCGTCCTCATATTCAGGGAGTTCGGAGAGTGAATGGTAGGGATTCGCGCAGACGATGATGGCGTGTTTGTCATCAATCTTGCGGATTTCCTCAATCAGCTCGCCCTGAAGCTCGTGCCAGTGATCCTTCCACCAATCACCGTCAGGCTCGTTCTGAAGTTCATAGACGACTTTGCCAGAACGGTTCTTGCAATGTTCGGCCACCTGCCTCCACACGGACTTCATGAAGCCCTCGGCATGGTCGTCGGGATATTTCGCGACATATCCCCACTGGTGGTTGTCGACAATGACTGTGATTCCCCATTTCTCTCCGAGGTCAAGAAGCTCATCGAGACGGCTGAGGAACTTGTCCTGAAGCTTGTAGGCCGTGCCGCTCGTCGGTTCGACAAAACGCCCGAAGGTCATCGGCACGCGCACGACATCTATTCCGAGTTCGGTGAGGTGCTGGAAGGTGTCGTCGTTGATGTAACCCATCCAAATGTTGTCCGCGTCGTTCCCCTCGGAGACGTCGAAGCACGTGGCCAGGTTCACGCCACGGGTGAAGACCGTCTTGACTATCTGCTCTTCAGAACCAGGCGCCGATGGTTTGACACCATAGAGGTTCCTGGTGCAGCCGATTAGGGCAATGAGCGCCAGAAGCGGAAGTATTATTTTCTGTATCTTGTTCATATACATAGTTTTAATGATATTATGTCTTATTCCGTCGAGGATTCCTATTTATCCGAATATCCCGGATTCTGCTTGATTACATCCGAAACATTGAGGATATGCGTCGAAATCGGGAAGAGTTTCTTGTGAGCGTTCGTCGCGCCGTCAGGAGTGTGATCCCACCATTCTCCTGTAATGTACTGGTTCCAGCGGATGAGGTCGGTCCTGCGACGGTTCTCCCCTATGAACTCAATCATCCATTCGTCGAGCAGCCGCCACTGGTCGAGGTTCTCGGCAGTCGCCTTGTTCGGGTCGTTTCCATTCTCAAAATAACGCTTGCGGACTTCGTTGATGAGATCGGCCGCCCCTTTCCTGTCCCCGCTGCGCCACTTGCACTCGGCGAGAATGTAGTATGCCTCGGTCAGACGCATAATCGGGATGTCCGGGTTGAAGAGCAAGTTCGCGTCGTTGGCGTTGGGGCGCGGAGAGAACTTGACAAGACGCACTCCGGAGTTCTCCTCGCCGGTTTCCATGGATGATTCCTTCTTGCCCTCCGAGAGCCGTGCCACCTGATCAACGAACCTGAGTGTCTGTCCGGAATATTCCTGGGTTCCGGTGACTTTCCACGAGGAGTTGTCCGGGTTCACGAGTTCTCCGAAAAGGAACATTCCCTCATATTTTCCGTTTCCGAGGTAGCGATATTTCTTCTTACGCACGTCCGTGTCCTCAAACTTCGAGAACGGGGAGCCGAGCTTGTAGGTGTATGGCTTGCCATTGCCGTCAAGGGATGGGGTAAGGCAGTACTGGTTGGAGCCGTTGGAATTCGGAATGCCTCCGAAATAGTTGCTCATGTTCGTCGGCATCTGACGGCCCCACTCGTAGTAGGCATCGGTCTCCAGCTGGGCGCGCTCGCTCGGGATTGACCATATTATCTCGTTTGACCATGCGTTCTCAAATCCGAAGATCTTCGTCCAGTCCTTGTCGAGTTCGTAGGCTCCGTATTTCCCGTCAATCAGATCCTGACATATCCGTGCGGCGTCCTCGTAGCGTTCCTCACCTATGTAGGAGACTGCGTTGAAGTAGAGCTTCGCAAGCCCGAGAGCCGCCATGGCCTTGTGTATTTCACCCTTTTCCTCCGCGCCGAGAGCCGTCTTGGCATCAAGGTTCGGAAGGGCTTCGTTGAAGAGCTTCTCTATGAAGTTGAAGGTCTCCTTCGCTGTCGAGCGGGGACGCTCCTCCTCGGCGCTCTCGGCATAGAGCGGAAGACCGCCGAAGCAGTCGAGGCCCTCAAGGTAGTTGAGTCCGGCGAGGGCCGTGAGCTGCGCCGTCCAATTCTCCCATGTGCCCTCCGGGAAGCCGAAGCTTGCCAAATCCACGTCACGAAGGTCGTCGAGCGCGGCCCAGCACCTTGCAACGCCCACCATCCTCGACACATAGACCTGGTAGCTTGCGCCGAAGTAAATCGGAAAGTCGTGATAGTGCATCTTGTATTCCTCGCCACGGGAAGCGTTCTGACCGCCGCGAACCGGGCTTATGAACTCGTCTGTGGTAAGTTCCTGAAGGGTGAACGGGCTGCCGTCCTGGGCGAAGGCCCAGCGGGCGTGGGTGAAGGAACGGTAGTAGCGCTGCCACACCGCGTCCTTAGAGTCGTAGAACGTGTCCGGAGCCACCTGTTTGTAGAATACCGGCTCTATGTCACAGCCTGCGAGCGCGGCGAGCGCGAGCAGCAGGGTCGTAATTTTCAATATGTTGTGTTTCATTTCTGTCATGATTATATGATGAACATCTTTCCTGAGTTCAGGCTGAACGGCGCCCTCAGAATTTGAGCTGAACACCGAGAGTCCATGTTCTCGTCATAGGGTATGCCCCTGTGTAATAGTCTATTCCGCCGTCATATCCGGTGATGTTCACCTCCGGGTCGAGACCGGTGTAGCCGGTGAAGGTGGCGACGTTGCCGCAGGTCGCGAAGACACGCAGGCTGTCGACATATTTCGTCCATCTTTTTATGTCCAAGGTGTATCCGAGGGTTATCGCGTCAATCTTGAGGAACGAGCCCTCTTCGAGGTAGTAGTTGCTCATGAGCTTCTCGTCCTTGATGTGGGCGAATGTGGTGTAGGCGTCACGAAGGACGTTGCACTCTCCGTTGCGCCTGGCGATTCCCAGACACATGGCGTAGGTGTTATAGACGTCGAAGCCTAGCCAGCCGTGCATGCTCACGCCGAGATCGAAGTCCTTGTAGCTGAGGCTGTGGCTCCAGCCATACATGACCTTAGGGGTAAAGTTCCCGAGAAGTTTGCGGTCATCGGCAATCTTTGATGAGGCAGGGATGGTGCGGCCGTTGCGGTCGCTGATGAGGAACTGTCCGTCTGAGGAGAATCCGGCGAACTCGTAGATGTAGAACTGCCCGATGACACTCCCCTCCTCAAGTATTATGGACTTGCCCGGAGAGTTAGGTCCCGGCATCTGTCCGCCGTCCCAGCGGGTATTGCTGCCGTCCATTGTGAGGACACGGCTTGAAGAGTGGCTCAGGTTCAGGGATGTGCTCCACTTGAAATCCTTCGTGCGGATGATGTCGCCTCCGAGTTCGAACTCCCATCCCTTGTTTTCCATAGACCCGATGTTCTGCCACTGGTATCCGCGGATGTACGGAGGCTGTGGAACCCTCACATAGAAGAGCATATCCGAGATCTTGCGTCTGAAGAAATCCACCTTTCCGTAAATCCTACCGTCGAGGAAAGAAAAGTCAAGTCCCACGTTCCATTCGCCCTTGGATTCCCATCCGAGATTCGGGTTCACGTCCTCGCTTCGTCCGTAGGTGTATTTCCATGTTCCGTTGGGGAGAAGCCAGCGGTTTTCGTCCGCACCGATGAAATTTCCGGAATATGTCGCGCTGAAGTCGTTGTTTCCCGTGACTCCGTATCCGGCGCGTATCTTCAAGTCGTCAATCCAGCCGACGTTCTCCATAAAAGGCTCGTTGGCAATGCTCCAACCAGCCGAAACTGCCCAGAAGTTGCCCCAGCGGTTCTTCTTTCCGAACTTGGAGGACCCTTCGCGGCGGTAGGTCGCGGAAATCATGTAGCGGTTTTTGTAGGAATAGTTCGCACGCGCGAAGTATGCCATAAGCTTCTCGGTGACCTCCTTTGAAGATGACATGGAGGCGAGGCCATCGTTGAGGTAGGAGCCTTTCTCCATGTCCCAGTACTTCACGCCATCGACGGTGAAGTTGCTGTTGGACATGCTGAAGGACTCCCCGTCGTAGCGGTTCCAGGAGTATCCGAGCACGGCGTTCACCTTGTGCGCGTCGCCGAAAGTGCGGTCGTAGGAGAAATATCCTTCGGTGTTGATTCTCTCAGTCTTGGAGAACCCGAGCGATGCCGTTCCGTTGATGTTGTTGGCGACACTTTCGCGGTGGAACATTGACCGGTAGGTATGAGGCTCGCTCTGGTAGTTGGAATATCCGATGCTCTGGCGGTAGGAAAGGCCCTCGACCGGTAGAATGTTCAGAGTGAACGAGGCCTCCGGCTTGAACCACTTGTCAATGGAGTTGCTGTCGTAGAGGGCGGCGTCGGCGATGATGTTGTAGTCGTTCGACTCACCGGTCCAGACATTGTAGCCTGTGCGTGAATTCTCGTCGTACGGCGAACGGGTCGGGTTGTTGAGCAGAGCCTGTCCGAAGTATGCGCCCTGATTGTTGCGCTTCGCCTGACGATAATCGACGTTGGTGCGTATCTCAAACCAGCCTTCGAACATGGTGTATTTGGCGTTGAGCCTTCCACCAAAGTCTTTTCTCCACTCTCCGGTGGCGATTCCGTCCTGCTTCTCGTAGAAGAACGAGGAATAGACATTGGCCTTCTGCGTTCCGAAATTCACGGAAACATTGTGCTTCTGCGAGAAGTTCTTGCGGTTTATGGCCTCGTCCCACCAGTCTGTGCGGCTGCCGTAGTCCTTGCCCACACCGTTTGCGACATATTCCTCCGCAGAGAGGATGTCCGGCTTGCCGTAGGCCTGACGGTGAAGGAGTTCCGCGCTGTAGCTGAGGCTTAGCCGACCTTCGGTGTCGGTGCCGCTCTTGGTGGTGATGAGAATCACGCCGGCAGCGGCACGGGTTCCGTAGATGGCTCCTGCGGAGGCGTCCTTGAGGACATCGATGGACTTGATGTCATCGGGGTTGAGCGATCGGATGTCGCCGCCGGGGAATCCGTCGATAACAACAAGCGGTTCCTGTCCAGCCACAATTGAAGCCATACCCCTGAGCTGTAGCTTAGGAGAGGAGTTCACTCCCTTGGTCTGGCCGATGACGAGGCCACCAATCTTGCCCTGAAGCGATTTGGTGATGTCCGCACCGCCCACACCCTTCATCATCTCGTCCGCAGAGACGGAGGCGATTGAGCTGGTGACTTCCTTGCGGTCGAGGGTACCGTAGCCGATGACGACAGCCTGGTCGAGGAACTCAATCGAGTCCTTGAGCGTGATGTCGATGTTCTCCGACGAGCCGACTTTCATCTGGACGGTGTTGTAGCCGATGCAGCTGACTGAAATCACCGGGGACTTGATGCCCTGCGGAATGTCCAGGGAATATGCGCCGTCAATGTCGGTGTTCGTCCCGGTCTGCGTGCCGCTTATGAAGACGAAGGCGCCCACGACAGGCTCGCCTTTGGAGTCAGTGATATGCCCCTGAATGTGCGAGGCTGTCGCCGAAGCTTGAGATTCCCCCTTCACCGTGTCTTGCCGGCTTTCGAGAACGATGTTGCTTCCGGAGATGTTGTAGCTGATGCCCGAGCCCTCGAAAATCAGGTCGAGCACGCTGCGGAGCGGCTTTGACTTGACCTTGACCGTCACCTTTCTAGAGAGGTCGCAGCTCTCGTCATAGACAAAGAGGTAGCTGGTCTGTCTCTCCACGTCGTCCATGCAGTTCTTGAGTGTCGTCTCCTTCCTATTGATGGAAACGGTGACACTCTGGGCCGTAGCTGTTCCGCAAAAGAGCAGCAGTGTGCAGAGAAGCGCGGTGAAGAGTTGTATCCGTCTTCCGTGCGAGTAGTTAGTTACTGTCATTGTTTTATAGTTATGTGAATTTTGTCATGGACTATCGAATGTGCACCTGTTTGGTTTCGTAGTCTATCTCGAATGAATGTCCTGTGCCGGCGAGGATAAGGCGCAGGGCATGCTCAAGGCCGTCAGCGGTGCGTATTTTTCCCCTGTTCTTGACAACAGGTTCGGAGGACTCCGTCATTATCCTCACGTCGTATATCCGTTCAAGTCTCGCCGCGAGTTTCGTGAAAGACGGGGTGTTGAGGGATAGTATTCCCTCTATCCACAGGTAGTCGTCCGCGCTCGCCATTTCATCGGTATGCAGCCGTCCGTCCCTGAGTTCAGCAATCTGCCCCGGAGCAAGGACGACCTCCTCGGTTTCGTTCGAGATACGCACTTTTCCCAGGAGCAGGGCCGTCGAGAATGTCCCTGTTTCCTTTTCTGCAAGCACATCGAACTTGGTCCCGAGCACCTCCACGTCTCCGGCAAAGGTACTCACAACAAACGGCTGGTTGTCATCGCGGTGCGTGACGTCGAACATTGCCTCGCCCGAGACGCTTACGCGGCGCTCCCCACCGGCGAATACCACTGGATATTCAAGCGTGGAACCTCCCGCGAGCCAGACCTTGGTACCGTCCTGGAGAGTGACACTTATCGTCTGCCCGGCAGGTGAACTGAGCGCAAGGGTCTGCTCCGCGAACCGGGAAATCTTCCAGGAACTGTAAAGGTAACCGCCCCCGAAAACAAGGGCCGCGCAGGCAGCGGCGACGGCCGCATAGCGAAGCACGAGACGGCGTACCTTCCAGATCTTTTTCGTCCCGTTCCCATCTGCGTGCGCCCCGGCATATCCGCCGGCCTTTTCTTGCCATGCATATTCGCGGGAGGCTCCATGAGCCGCAGCCACAGGAGCATGCAGGACCATTGCGTTGAAGGTCTCGTCCAGCGAGTCCATCTCCCTGCGATTCTCAGGGCTCGCGTCAAGCCAGTCGAGAACAGCCTTTTCCTGCTCTGGTGTCGTCCGGCAGAGCATATAGTCTATAAGTAAGTTTTTGTCCATATATATTGTTTGTCTTTTCGAACCATGTTCCTTTTTTCATCGGTCACGTACAATCCTTCTTCAAAAAGAAACCTATCCTCGAAAATACTGAACAATATCTCCGAGGTGCTTATATAACAAATAAAGGGTGGGGGCTTACAGTATTTTGAAAAAATTTTTTGACTGCATCCAGAGATTAATATCCGAGAAAGGCCCAAGTACTTGTGAGAGAGAATGAACAGGAGCTATGAGACATTCAGCATCCATAGAATAAGAGAGACCGGAAGATAATCCTTGAGGGCATTTCTCATGATGGCGAGAGCGCGCTGCATTTCGGACGTGACGCGGCGCTGTGAGATACCGAGGGCCTCGGCGATTTCGGCATAGGTCTTTCCGCAGAAGCGGCTGAGTTCGAAGACCTGGCGTGTGACCTGCGGCATGGTGTGCATCTCGCGCTCAACAATTGCGCGTATCTCGTCGGTGAAGAGCCGCTGAGGGTCGCAGGCATTGAGTGAGCGGATGCTCGCCACCATGTTGCGGGTTTGGAGGCTATGAATATCCTGCAGTTTCGCGAGGTGGAGTGTCTGGGCGTTCAGCCAGTTTAGGCAGTTGTTACGGACTGAGGTGGCGACGTAGGCCGGCAGATTTGTCTCCAAGGCGATCCTCTCCCGGTTTTCCCAAAACGAGGCAAAGCTCTCCATCACTATGTCTTCCGCCACGGCCACATCACGCACATACCTCCGCGCGATTATCACGAACCGCGCGTAATACTGCGTGTACACCGCCTCAAACTGCGTATGTCCGATACCCCCCCATCAAAATTGATTGTAAGTTCACATTGTTTTCCGGCACGAAAAAGAAAATGCCGGGCGAAACCCGGCACAAATATATCAAGTTTTTTATTTTTCAACAATCCCGCAGGACAATTGTTCGCCCACATTTTTGAAAAGTACGGCCTACTTGCCTGTCCACCAACGCTCGATTTCCTCAAGGGACTTGCCGGTCGTCTCCGGGACGAGTTTCCACATGATGAGAAGATATGGAATGCACATCAGGGCAAAGAGGAAGAAGGTGCCGGCAGGGGCGAACGGAGGCACATTGGCAAGAAGCCATGGAGTGAGCTGACCGATAAGGTAGGTGCCGACCCAGAGGGCAAGTCCGGCGATGGACATCGCGATGCCGCGGACATTGTTCGGATACATCTCCGAGAGGAGGACGAAAACGACGGCACTGATGGAAATCGCGCAGCAGAATACATAGAACAAGAAAAACACAAGCATGAAGATGCTGCCGAGCTGCTGCGGGAATATGAAGTAGAAGCCTATCATCAGCAGGGAGAGAATCATGCCGGATACGCCCCAGTAGACCAGATTCTTGCGACCCACCTTGTCGATGATGAGAAGGGCAATGACTGTAGTAACCATATTCACCACACCTACAAGCACCTGAGAGAAGAGCGCGTCTCCAGATGCGAGACCGGCCTCCTTGAAGATTTCCGGGCCATAGTAGAGCACGGCGTTCACGCCCATGAACTGACCGAGTATGGCGATGGCCGAACCGATTAGGACAGCTTTCATGATGCCTGGCGAAAGCAGGGCTTTCCACTCGGACTTTGCCTCGCCGCTGATGGACTCTTCCGTCACGGCCTTCTGACGCTCCGCCTCGTCTGCGGTCACATAGATGCGCTGGAGGACTGCGGTAGCCTCTGCGCCCCTACCACGGACGATGAGCCATCTTGGACTTTCCGGAATCAGAAAAATGATGAAGAAGAACAATAGGGCCGGAATGGTCTCCGAGCCGAGCATGCCGCGCCAATATTCATCGACGAAAAGCTTGTTGGAGAAATCTGATGCCAGACGGCACGAAGGATCGGTCGCAGCATTCTCAGCGACTCCGAGAATCAACCAGTTAATCAGGTAGGCGAACAAGAAGCCCATCGTGATGGCAAGCTGATAGAGCGATACGAGAGTTCCGCGCCTCTGAGCCATCGCCACTTCCGAGATGTACATCGGGGAGACAATTGAGACGACTCCGATGCCCACGCCTCCGATGATGCGGTAGACGACAAGCTGGGTGAACCCGTTGCAGACGGCACAGCCTATAGCGGAAAGGCTGAACATAAACGCGGAGAACAGCATTGCCTTCTTGCGACCGAAACGGTCGCTGATGATTCCGGCGGAGGCAACTCCAATGATAGAACCAATGAGGGCACAGCCCACATACCAGCCCAGTTGCATCGTGTCGAGTCCGAACTGCTCCGCAACCTTCGTCGTCGTTCCGGAAATCACCGCCGTATCATATCCGAACAGAATCCCTCCGATTGCCGCAACAAACGAAAGGAATATCACATATCCAACATTTTCTTTTTTCATATTCCGAAATATTCTTTATAGCGGTCATACAAATGTCCAGCCTGCAGATACGCGGACTGAGGTGACATAAAATGTGAGAACTCAAAGGTTATGGCCTTGTCGTATCCGCAGCGTGCGGCCGCCTCCAGTTTCATCCGCAGTTTGTCGAACTTGATTGGCAGGAACTGGATAGGCATGTCGCGGTCGAAGGTCTCGGCATTGGTCCAGCACTGCATCCCGTACTTGTCCGCCAACTTCTTGTTCACGGAGAAGAAGGCGTCAAGCTCGTCGTAGTCAATGTGCCCGTCCTGGAATGCGACAGCATCGACGACATCGTGGATTCCGTCAAAAATCTCGTTCCATTCCCTCTCATGGGCTTCCACGGAAACAGCATCCGCGCGAGTCTTGAGATTGGTCCCCATAACGGCCTTCTTTCCGTCAATCCATGGGGAGATGAATGTCGGAAGCCCGCCGGAAACCTCCTTGCACTGGCGTCCCATTTCGTGGAAGGCATTTATCGCGCCCTTGGTCTTGCGGCTGATTTCGGTACTGATGTACCAGCCTCCGAAGCTGTCGTACTTCTCGCCATACATCTTCCACACTTCGTCAATGACATATTTGTTCGCCTCTATCTCGGTGGACATATCACCCGTGTCCCAGTATTTCCCGGAATCGTACAGTCCGAACCAGAACTTCATCCCGTACTTCTGCGCAAGACGCAGGAACATGTCGATAAGGTCCATTGACGGCATGTAGCATCCCTTTTTAAGGAGATAGGGCGAAGGATAGGTGATGAACTTGCGGTAGCCGGAGCGGATGCAGATCACCGTATCGATGCCGATGGACTTCATGTACCGAAAGTCCCTGTCCCATTCCTTTTCGCCCCAGTTCTGATGCGGAATGTCGTGGGAAATCTCATCGAGGAACGTTCCGGTGATGCGGAGTCCTTGAGCCTTCGGGACTATGAGACCGCCGCTGCCACTTGCAGCTCCGGCAATCACATCATTCTCGTCCGCACGTCCGCACGCCGTCGGAAGAACCGACGAAACGGCAGCCGCCGAAGCCGCCGCCGCTACAGTTTTCAAAAAACCTCGTCTATCAGTCATTATAATAGTATTATTTCTCTTAGTATCACTTAATGATAATCATTACTTCACAAAACGCTGAAATAAAGGGGATGAAGAAAAAGATGGGATGCAAGGCGGATGTTGAAGATGAATACCGCAGCAACCTGATGGTTGTGAGGATTTCATCAAAACATCCAACGCAGCAAATTGCCTTTTATTCGCCCCGCCCACACTCAGCAGCGAGTTGCCACAACTGATACAACCCCCTCGGCACATGAAAACACCCCTTCCACTTGCCGCCCTTCAAAGTCAGCAGCACTTCACCCCGACGATTCAGGTAGCCGAACCATTCAGGATATTCCTTATCCTTAAAATGTGTCCAAAGATAATCATCCAATTTCAAAAACCAATCAAGGCATTTCTCATTTCCGGTCAACTGATAGCCCTTGAGCATCGCAATTGCCGACTCAATGTGCACCCACCAGAGTTTCTGATCCCATTCGAGCTTCTGCTGAGGAGCGCCCTTGACGTCAAGGAAGTAGAATATTCCGCCGTACTCCTTGTCCCATCCGCGTTCTATGACCCGCAGCGAGATTTCAACTAACTTTTCAATCAGGGCCTTGTCTCCACGACGGACACCGAGATTCATCATAAACCACAAAGCCTCAAGGTCGTGCCCCGGGTTTATTTCACGTCCCTCAAAACAATCGAGGGGCTTGCCGTCAAGCGAAGAAACGTTCTCGAGCATACAGCCGAGTTCCGGCTGGTAGAAAACATCCAGAATCTCATGGAGGCAAGTGTCGATGGTCTGTTCGAGGATGTCCTTATCCTCAAGAATGTCCTCAATCTCAAGAGCCATATTGCAGATAATCATCGGAAGAGCAAAATCCTTCATCGGACGGGTCCCGGGATATGCCTTGCACCACTGGCCCTTGGGATTTGAACGCCTTTCGAGTATGCGACTGAAGATCTTGCGGGCAATCTGTGCATACTCGTCGCTTCCGGTGGCCTTCGCCAACTGTGCAAACGCCATACAGGCGAAAGTGTTGGAGAAGATATTGTAGGGCTGAACTAAAGGCCGGCCCTCGCGATTGAGCGAAAAGTAAAAGTCCCAATTGTCGTCATGACCGTACTTCTTGAGGAATTCTGCCCCTTGGACGGCGCATGCGAGCCACTCGTGATTCTTCTCCACTTTGTTGTAAAGCATTGCGAACATCCAGACTTCCCTACCCTGAAGCCAGACGAATTTGTCTGTGTCATAAACGCTTCCGTCACGGTCGAGACAGCTGAAATAGCCGCCAAAAACATTGTCCTGAGAGTGTTCAAGCCAGAAAGGAAGACAATTTTCCCTCAGTTCTTTTTCATAGCGTGAAGCTATCTGTTTAAAATCTACGTTACGCATATCGTGTTTATAATTATTATTTGCTTAACTCGAGCACAAATATATAAATTTTTACTAATAATTCCTTAATTATTTAAAATATTTTCAAATAAAAGAGAAAGAACAATAATATTTCCGAATGTTTGAGTTTGCGAATGAAAATCACTATTTTTGCAGAGAAAAGCGTGCAAAATAAAACTAATCGATTAAATATCAATGAAAACAAAACATCTGATTATACTGCTTGCGGCAAGTTTTCTCTTTGTAGGAGCATCAGTTACTGCATTCGCAAAAGGCAAAACAAAGGTCACAGACGCATCCGATTCAAAAATCACATATATAGGCAGGGTGCTCAAGGAAGGTCCGAATGTTTCTTTCGACTGGTCGGGAGTACAGTGCAGACTGCGTTTCAACGGCACAGGAATCTCGCTCAGATGTTCCGACACAAAAGCCAATTATTATAATGTCTGGATTGACAAGGAAACAGGTTGTGCTCCCGACCTTGTAATCCGAACAGCAGGAAAAGACACAACGATTGTTCTTGCAGAAAAACTCGGCAAGGGAATCCACAACCTCACACTTCTCAAAAGGACGGAAGGCGAACAGGGAAAGACCACATTCCACAGTTTCGAGACCACAGGAGAACTGCTCCAGGCAGACCCCGTGCGCAAACGCCTGATTGAGTTCGTCGGAGATTCCTACACCTGCGGATATGGCACAGAAAACTCGGTCAAGGACGACCCGTTCAAACCGGAAACAGAAAACTGCAATCTCACATACGCCGCCATCGCCTCCAGGTATTTCGACGCTGACTGCATTCTCGTATGCCACTCGGGGCGCGGAATTGCAAGAAACTACGACGATTGGGGAAAAGGCACAGCGAGAACCACTATGCCGGAGAAATATGAATATGTTTTCGACGAGGCAGAAGGCCCCCTTTGCGACAAACCCGAACAGACACCGGACCTTGTGGTCGTGTATCTTGGAGCCAACGACTTCTCCTGCGGACGGCAACCTTCGATGGAGCTGTTCTGCCAAAACTACCATTTACTTCTGAACAGAATCAAAGCAAGATATGGAAAAGAAACTCCGGTGCTCTGCCTCGCAGCAATGCAGGACAACGGAATCTACGTCTATGTGCGCGAAGCCTGCCTCAGAAGCGGCCTTGAAGGCATCTGGTGCGTAGGAGTCCACAGGGGAATCTACAATGAAGACTCCGACCTTGGCGCCAGTATGCATCCCAACCATGTGGGACAGAAGAAGATGGCTTTCAATATAATCCCATACATATCCACCATCACCGGATGGGAAATGAAATAAGTTAATCTATATCAAAAAATCGACAATGACGACTTTTCTCAACAACATAGAGGGCAAGGGTGCCATTATGAAGCAGAAGATCCTCGGGCTCTGCATTAATGACGGAGATTTCAGCATTGCGGAATTCAGCAAGGAACTCAACGCCAGCATCCCTACAGTCACAAGACTAATTGGAGAACTGATTGAAGACGGATTTCTTGAGGACCTCGGAAAGACAGGAACTTCGGGAGGAAGGCGCCCGAGCATCTACGGGCTCAATCAGGCTGCCGGCTATTTCGTGGGAGCGGACGTCCGCAGACACCACGTCAGCATAGCTGTGACCAATTTTAAGGGCAAACTTGTTGACTACAAAGAAGATATTCCTCTTGTGCTGGAAGGGACCGAGGACTCGCTCCGCCACCTGACGGAACTCATAAAGAAAAACACCGCATCGCTTGGAATTGAACAGGAAAAGGTTCTTGCCTATGGCATCAACCTCACCGGACGTGTCAACCACGAGACAGGCTACAGTTTTTCATATTTCATCGGTGAGGACAAGCCGCTTTCGCAAGTGCTTGAAAAAGAGCTCGGTGCGCCGGTATTCATTGAGAATGACTCCAGGGCGATGGCTTATGGCGAGTATATCTGCGGAGAGGCGAACAACGAAAAGAATATGCTCTTCATCAACCTCAGTTGGGGGCTTGGAATGGGAATGGTGCTCGACGGCAAACTTTCCTACGGCAAATCCGGATTCTCCGGTGAAATCGGACACTTCCCTATGCTCGACAACGGCAAAATCTGTCAGTGCGGCAAAATCGGATGTCTCGAAACAGGCGCATCAGGCTCGGCTCTCCACAGGATTTTCGTCGAAAAAATCAAGGAAGGAAAGGCTTCATCCATATCCTCCAGATTTGAGAATCCCGAGGATATAGGCATAGACGACATTGTGGAGGCTCTTATGGAAGAGGATGTGCTCGCTATCGAATGTGTCGAGGAAATCGGTTCTGTGCTGGGTCAGGCAATTGCCGGTCTGATTAATATCTTCAATCCCGAACTGGTGGTGATTGGAGGAAGACTCGCCATTGCGAAAGACTACCTTATGTTGCCGATTAAGAGCGCTATCAACCGTCACTCACTCATTATCGTGAGCAAGGACACAAGCATCAAGTTCTCAAAACTCGGGAAGAAAGGCGGTCCTGTCGGAGCTTGTATGCTCTCACGCAGCCGACTGCTCGGACTCCTTTAGAAAACACAACACTCAGTATGAAAAGAATCTGTATTCCGGCAGTAATAATCGCAACATTGATGTTTCTGCCCGGTTTTGCCTTTGCACAGGAACTGTCTCCCAAAGAAATCAAAGACGGCACCGCCTATTATGACGGGGCGGAACTGCCTCTTTTCGGAAAAGCTTTTGAGGGTGACTGCGCAAACGGACGCTACAGAAGGCTCCCCGCAAGACTCGAAGGGGGCTGCAGGAGCGCTGTTTGGCATCTCGGACAGGAAAGCGCAGGACTCTATCTCCGTTTCAAGAGCGACTCCCCTTTTGTCAAGGCGCATTGGGTCTCCACTTTCGACAACAGGATGAACCACATGACCGACACGGGAGTAAAAGGCCTTGACCTCTATTTTCTGCACGATGGGAAATGGAGATTCGCAGGCAGCGGAAGACCGAAGGGGAAAGAAAATGAAGCGACAATAGTTGCGAATATGGACAGGGAGGAAAGGGAATATATGCTCTATCTTTCTCTGTATGACGGAATTGACCAGATAGAAATCGGAATCGACGAAAACTCAGGCATCGGACTCCCCAAAATCGACAGTCCTCGAAGCGGAAGTCCGATTGTGATGTATGGCACCAGCATTCTTCAGGGAGGCTGCGCTTCCAGGCCGGCAATGGCACACACGTCCATCATCTCAAGGGCACTCGACCGCGAAGTGGTGAATCTCGGATTTAGCGGAAACGCCCTCCTGGATATGGAAATCGCCGAGCTGATGGCAGAGGTGGAATCCCCCTCACTCTATGTGCTTGACTATGTCCCCAACGCATCCGCAAAGGCAATTGCCGAAAAGGGTGAAGAGTTTTTCCGCATCCTTCGCAAAGCTCATCCGAAAACTCCTGTAATCTTTGTCGAAGACCCGCTTTTCACCCACTCAATTGTGGACAATCACATCCGGGAAGAAATCACGCGAAAGAACGCCGCGCAGAAAGAACTTTTTGAAAGGCTGCGTCGCCAAGGGGAGAAACTCATCTATTATGTCCCTGCCGACAATCTCATCGGAAACGACGGGGAGGCGACAGTCGACGGAATACATTTCACCGACCTCGGAATGGAGCGTTATGCCAGGGTGATGCTGCCGGTGATGAAAAAAGCCCTGCGCAAGCACTGAAATAAGATTTGCGCAGGACTTCTGTATAATTCAGACACACTCTATTCTTCCACCTCTCGTCCGTGAAGGTCTATTTTCACTTTGTGGAAAGGGTCTTCTGTTCTGTCAATCTGTGCGGCCTCAAGAATGATTGACGGGTCATCCGGAGCAAACCAGGTTTGGTTTGACCAGTCAACGTTACGCCCCACACCCCGGATGAGGCCTGTCGCCCCGATTCTCTGGATTGCCTCAAAGTTTTCGTCCCCGGGTTTGAGGTCAAGATATGGCATTATGTAGGCTCCGGATGCAAGCAGAACATCCTGCACCTCTCTCACCGGCACATCCCGGACTTTCTCTCCCTTTTCCACGGCAAGAGCAGCCAATACGCCGGCCGCCTGACCAATCTGCATCACCACCGGCTGAAGCCTTGTGGAACCGTTCATTATGTTAGTCACCGAAATTGATTTCTCCGCCACAATAAGGTCGTCCACAACTTTGGGAATGAGAGAGCCCATCGGGACATTGAAGGAAGGAATCGGATAGAAGTGCAACTCGGGGAGATTATCCCAGTCCGGATTGCGATAGTGGTGGTGGTCGATAGGATAATCCCCTACCGCTATTCCCGTGCGATAGAGCGGCTCATCACTGTCAAAAGGCTTTGCGGCGTGGTCTACGGTGAACGTCACCTCACCCTCTATCCTGCGGGCTTCACGATGATAAGGGATGAACGGAAATCCGTCAGAGGTTGGAAACTCATCATCGGCGATTCCAAGATTCTTGAATCCGAGTTCGGTCTGGATGTAGTAGAGGAAGCATCTTGTGATGTCCTTTGCCTTTTCGTAGGCAAAACTGCGTTCCTCTGGGCTCATCTCAATGACATTGGCATAGTAGTCGTTGCCGTCAATCGGCCAGTTGAGCATATATTTCTTTCCTCCAGGCAAACGGCCGTAGTCAATCATTTCCTGCGGAGACCAGAGTATTCTCCCGTAGCTTGCCACCGTGCTGCGAGGTCCCTTGCAACTGTTGACGAAGATGTCCGCATCGTAGCCCTCGGGACGCGCGATGGTCATATCCGCATCCGGTCCGTAGTCTTTAAGTATGGCAACGTATGTCATATCCTGAACTATGTCGTTTGCCTTTTCAGGAGCGATGTCCTCACCGGTTTCGCCTCGTGAATCCATTCCCACACGATATTTCACCCCACAGGCTGCGGCAACATCGCCAAGTTCCGACGCATCAATCAAGACCTTTGTCCTCACCGTCAGTTTGTCGCCACCCTCAGAGCCGTATTTTTCAAAATGGACCGTCCATCCGTCGGGCGTCTTCTCTGCTCCCCCGAAAGCATATCCGTGCCTCAAACCAAGGTTTTTCTCTTCGGAGGCCATCTTGTGGAAGATTTCGTTTCCGACGTGAGGCTCGAAAAGTATGTTGCTGACCCATCCGCTCTTGAGAGCTTCATATCCGCCGTAGTGCGCGGCAAGACGGTCACAGAATTCACCGAAAATGCCACTTCGCATATTGTAGTTGCCGTCTATGGCGCTTACTCCCGCCGCCGTGAGCATTCCGCCGAGCCAAGGACATTCTTCAATAATAAGACTCTTGGCCCCGCAGCGTGCGGCCTGAATCCCAGCTGCGACGCCACTCGCTCCACCTCCTACAACAAGCACCCCGGTGGACTCGAAAGCCTCAGAAAAGACATTGCCGAAACGGTCGGTCACTCGAACTTCACGGCTCTTCGCATCAACGGACATCGGAGCCCTGAACAGGTTTTGCGTGAGAACCGCGCAAACCCAAGCCCTTTTGAGCGAAGACGGATCACGGTAGACTTCAGACGCATAAGGGTCCTTGCCCTCGAAACGCTTCATATCGCAGACTTTCACCCCGTCCTCGAAATACTCGACCTTCCACTGAGGGTCATAATCCCAGACATTGGCAACCACCTCGCCCGGAAACGACTCCGCATCCCAATAGACTTTCATCTGGCAGTTCTCCCCGGTATCGCAGCCCGCAAAACGCCATTTGACATCTGTCCCGTCGAAGTTGTAGATTTTATATCCTGCCGGACCTCCGTCCACACAGACAGGACCGCACCACCAGGCGCCTCCCAGCGAAGTCACATTGTGCTCCATCAGATTCTCCGCAATGATCTCGTTGTTCCCCGTGTGCGTGTGCCCGGAAAGAATCAAGGCGTCGTAAGGAGCGAGAATGTCGTAAACAGCCTTACGGTTGCACATCACATCGGCGATGTGACTGAAATTGAAATTATATCCCGTCCTGTCCCATTCACGCAAAGTCGTAGGGATGTGCAGAGAGACGACCACCTTTTTGTCCTTTCCGACATAAGAGAGATCCCTTTCCATCCAAGAGAGTTGCTGCTCAGTGAGATAGCCTATGTAATACCAGTCCTTTCCGACATAGAAATTGTTGTTGAGAACAATGTAGTGAACCTTTCCGACGTTAAAAGAATAATATGACGGTCCGTACATTTTTTCATAATCGCGCGTGGACCCTTCGAAAGACCGGCCGTAGTTGGTTATATCGTGATTGCCCATCACATTGCGCCATTCGATGCCGGTGCTGTCCATTATACTGTTGTACTCCGGATAGAGGGAGTGGTTCCAGCCGACGATGTCACCAAGGCACAGACCGAATGTATATGCCTGAGTCGAAATCTTGTCGTAGCAGTTTTTGAGCGCGGCGGCATTGTGTCTGAGCGATGGGAACTCATCCGCATCGCTGATTTGAGGGTCGGCGATTACAACGAGATTGTGACGGCTGTCATCGCGTGGGTTTTTCCTCAAAGCGAAATCATAGCGTTTCCTGCCGTCTTCGATGCTCCGCCAGTAACAGTCATCCCCGCCACGCAGCGATGAAATATAGCCCGAAGGGGTTGAAATGAATACAAAGCGTGCCTGTGGAGCCTGTTCAAAATGGAAACGCCCCTTCGAATCCGTCAGCACAGTCGAGAAACCGTCCGAAACAACAACGCCCGCCACTCCTTTTCCGTCGCACTGTACCCTTCCTTTAACAGGCTTCGCATATGACACGCACACCAGCATCAGGGAAACAATCGTCAAAATTATTCTTTTCATAAAAGAGTTTTTAAAATTTTTTACACATTATTTCACGAAAGTTACGAATTTTTAATAATATACGAAATTTATTCTCTATTTTTGCCTCCATGCCACGCGCAATTGATAACAAGCACGAACCTGGCCCATATATAAGCACTAAGTAATCGTTAAAAAACAAAGAAATGGACACTGAAAAGACTGTTGTGAAATCCGGAAGAATCGCTGCCATTGACATCCTCCGCTGCCTCGCCATCATCGGGATGACATTCAGCGCCAACGAAGGGTTCTTCTCCGACCTTCCGGGATGGATGTTTCACGCGCAGACGCCGCCTCCGACCTACGACTTCAACCCGAACAACCCCGGACTGACCTGGGTAGACCTCGTATTTCCGTTTTTCCTTCTGTCAATGGGAGCTGCACTGCCGTTTTCCCTGCGAAAGAAACTCTCAAAGGGAGGAAGCAAGGCGGCCGTCTGCGGTGGGCTCGTGAAAAGATGGCTGACGCTCACGGCATTCGCACTTGTGCTCGGCAACGCCTACAGAGTGGGGAGCGGAGTGCAGCCGCAATGGGCGCAGTCTCTGCTCAGGATGTTCGTGTGGGCAGCGCTCTACCTCGCGCTGATGAGAGTGAATTCGGAGAAAAGATGGGTTCATATTGCCATCAATGTCTCCGGAGTGGTCTTGATTGTCGTTTGTGCTGTCCTGCTGAAGTTCGTGTTCGGGGTTCCGCTCACGACTGACAATGACATCATAATTATGATTCTCGCTGTGGCCTCGCTCTTAGGAGGGCTTCTTTGGCTTCTCACAAAAGACAGCATTGCGCTTCGTTGGCTGTGCCTTGCGCTTGTCGTGGCACTGAAAGCCGTTTCTTCGTATGCCCCACAGGCACTCTCGTTCATTCCGGCCGTGCCTCCGGTTGCAGGATGGGCATTCCAATGGTCTTTCCTCCAGTACCTCATCCCTGTCCTCGCCGGCTCCATCGTCGGAGACATTATCCTCGGCTACGTCAGGACTCCGGAAAGAAACGGGGCTCTTGAAGAGAATATGTGGCTTCCGGCATCACTCATTGCAGTTTCTGCCGTCATCGTCCAACTATGGGGGCTCTACACGCGAAACATACTCGCAGATTTGCTACTGTCCGTCGCCATTGCCGGAATATTCCTCGCCGTCACCAGAAAAGTAACAAAGTCCGTATGGGCCCGCATCGGCTACATCGGGTTCATATTCCTCGTTTCAGGAGTGCTGTTCGACCCTCTTGACGGCGGTATAACAAAGGACTACTGCAACCTCTCCTACCTCTTCACGACATCCGGAATGGGCATACTCGTCGTCTCCGCCCTGCTTTGCTGTGAGCTAAACGCCGGACTCCGCTGCCGTTTCCTATCATCCGTGGGGCAGAACCCGATGGTCGCCTACACGGTGACCGGATTTGTCGTAGGTCCGGTCCTGACGCTCACCGGAGCGATGTCGCTACTTGAAAACCTGAGCCTCGGCTCCCCGTTCTGGGGCGTCGCGAAAGGAGCGGCCCTCACCCTCCTGATGATGCTCTGCACCTGGCTCTGCACAAAAACCAGAATCTTCTGGCGCAGCTGATTCGACATATTTTCCGTGTCTACTTTTCGCATCTGGTACAAGCAGTATTAAATCACCACATATATACTATTTTAGGCAAAATCTACAAAATTTGCCGAAAATAATATTACTTTAGTACCTTCACGGATGTCTTCGGCAGGCAGATATAGAGTATTTCGTACTGGACGAGACAACAGGCGGCGGGCCCTTTCGGACCCGCCGCCTGAATAATACTTAAAATGTCATTGCTCTACTTGAGCGGGTAGTGGAATGCCTCGATAGCAGAACTGTTTATGTCAATATAGTACAAATTGAAACCATCATCTGAAGGCTCAAGAATAATATCTGACGCAATGTCAATACCATTCAATGTTTCCTCCTCTTTAGGATATTGTGCTGTCGAAGCATTAAAGACTACACTTCCATCGCTAAGATTTGCAACTGCGATTACCGCAATACCACTCCACTGAGGATAGAATGGAGCCGCAAGAGCAGCGCCATATGGTTTTCCCTTAATTGTTCGAATATCCATAGCATTAAGACCATGATTACTATCCGCCACAGGGTCTTCAGAAATAAGTGTACAAGCACCGTCCTTATCAAAGGTGTAGAGTTTGTTTTCATCATAAACCCCCATCAATCCTCCTGCGCTGAAATCAGTTGAAAGGAAGCCCATCGCAGGAATATTGCTTGGAGCCATATTCCAAAAACCTTTTTGCCATGCGAGTCCTACAAAACCTGTAAGGTTGAGAGTTGCAGCTTCAGAGACTGCACCTCCCTTAATTGTCCAATAACCGATTCCATTTGCGCAAGATACACCAGGTATTCCCTCATAAGGAGTAACAAAGAGGCCATCTTTAGTCACATCACCGCGAGCAATAATTACAGAACCCGCAGGACCATACTTTGCACCGGAAACAAACTTGACTGGAGTAGCCGTCTCAGATGTCATATAATATGCCTCAAACGCTCCTGTCCACCAACTTGTCGCCTTATCGTACGCATTTCTATTAGACAGAATAAGATGCCCTGCATCATCGTTAGTTATAGAATAAACAGCAATCTCTCCGGTATTCAACGTTCCTTTCTTTTCGCCTGTTTTCTTATCAAGCAGAGCCAGAGGAGTTTTGCCATCACCCTGACATACAACCAACTTATCTCCCAAAACAGCAATAGAAACATTGGCTTTATAGTCAGTAACGGCTCCAATGGTAACAGCAGTTGACCTTTCGATGACACTTCTCAAATCAATACCCCAAATCTTGGTCTGAGGTCCATTCTGAGTAAGTTTGAAGGTAAGGTCCTCGAATCCGGTTGCAGAAATCTTAATGTCAGCAGTACGCACCCCGTCAAGTTCATCGAATGCTTCCACTGAGAGTTTCGTAACCTGCTCTCCGTATGCCTTGGTAACCAATTCCTTAACCCAAGTTGCTTCAGATGGGATAGTCACCTTATAAGGAATGTTCGTCATAACTTTAAGCGAAACTTCGCCACCCTTGCTGTCGATTGATGCAGTTTCTTCCACGAGAGAGAATGCGTCAACCTGACCTTGGATGACTTTGAATTCCTTCTTGGCAGTGCCGGCAGTCACGACAACAACAGCTGTGCGCGGGTCTTTCTCTGTGCTGGCTTCAGCGATGAGTTTGATTTTTCCCTTTTCCGGAGTACCCTTTGCAGGGGTGATGGTCAACCATTCTGCATTCTGTACTGAAGCAGTCCAATCGACGTTGGCGGTGAAGACGATGAATACGTCCTCTTCGGCATCTTCGGTACCAGTTACAGGCACGTTGATTTCAGTCTTGTCAGCCTTGATTTCAGGAACAATCTGTTCCTCTTTTTTGCAGGCCGTGAGTGCAATGGCTAAAGCCATAAGCGAAAATAAAACCTTTTTCATAATGTTTGTGATTAGTTTTGTTTAAAATTAATTCAGAGTTTGCAGATATTGGTCAAAAGCTTTTTTGAAATCGCCCCAATAATCGTACATTTTAATGTGTATGAGGTCGAAGATGAACAGACCGTCGGCGCTGTTGATGCAGGCGTCCACAATCTGTGGCATAAGCGCACCCTGTCCCCCGTTTTCAAATCCGGAGCCGTTGCCTACGTCCGGCCCTCCGTAGTAAGGCACATCCCCCTTGAAGAGATTTGCCGCCAGCTTACAGAATCCCTGCATAGTCCATTCCGTAGAGCCATAGATGCTTGAAGCTCCGGCATAAGCTCCGATGAGCATAAGGTCGCAATGGTCTGCATAGCCGTAGTTTTTGTAGTCATCAGACGCCCATTTGTAGCCGGCGGCCTTAGGGTCGTACTTCGGACTCGCCCAGTTTACGCCACTTATGTAATAGTCTGAGTACCAAGCTCCGACATAGGCCCCGAACTGGCAATTGGAATTGACAGAGTGAACCTTTGCCGAAACTTTTTCAATAAAGTCGTGGATTATCTTCGCGCGGAAGGCAAGCCAGGACTTCTGCGTCGTGGTCACCACAGCACCGAGTTTATCCTGTCCCGGAGAAAAAATGTCGGAAGGCCAGTTTTTCACCTTCTTGCCAAGATAGGCCTCGAACTTTTCGCGGGCAGCATCGGAAAAGTCGCTCTGGAGCCCGTGGTCGTCGAAACGGCAACGGTCGAGAATGATTCCGTCTACATTGTATGTCGCAAGTTCGGCGATAAGATTGAGAAAATATTCCTGCACCCTGTCGTTTGCCGGACTCAAAAATTTGGCCCCTGTATCATCGATGTCAAGGATATTCTTGAGTCCTTCGGATGTGTTGGCAACTGACGCCCAAGACTTGTCAACGCTTCCGTCGTAAAGAATACCGGTTTGTCCAAGTCCATACGCACAGTTACATCCACCCACAAAAGTATTCATCGCAGCATAGACTTTCAGCCCGTTTTTGTGGCCTTCATCTATAAACTTTTGGAGATAGTCAAAGTCCGCGGTCCTTTTCACCCACTTGTATGCGCCATTAATCCAGGCATCGACCTTCGTGAGAGGAGCCTCTGTCTTGGATTTGAAAAGCACTCCGGTATTGGTCGGACGCACGTCCACCACAATGTGAGTGAAACCGGTCTCGGCTATTTTCTTCACATCAGAGGCAATCTTCGACTCACTGTTGGCGTAGTCATTGAAATTTGCCGCTGAGTCAATCCACACAAATCTCGGCTTACCATTGTTTCCCGGCTGAGGCTCCGGCTCCGGATTCGGGTTTGGCTCCGGCTGAGGCTCCGGATTCGGCTGTGGCTCCTGCCATTCGTCCCTCCAAATGAAACCAGAGTCAGGCTTCTCGCAAGCGAGAGTTCCGCAAACGAGCGCAAGGGTCAAAAACAAACAGTTGAAATTTCTAATCTTCATTTTAATCATTTACTTATTTTATAACGATTACTTAAACATAACCGTACTTGCCACAGCTCTCTGACGACCGTCAGAAAGCTTGATGGTCTCCTTTCCGCCGATGAGCATACAGGAAGAACCGCCACCGTCGAGATTAATCGCGTCTTTGATTCCCAAGCTGTAGAGCACTTTTGCCACTTCACCGGTGGTGAGTCCCGTAACTCCCTCTGTCATCTCACGTCCTTCGCAAACAAAGAGCAGAAGTTTTGAGTCTGCAGAAATACCCACTGCCGTTCTCGGAGCATAGACATCAGGTCCGATGCCGGATTTTCCATTGAAAAGCTCCTCCACATAGCTGTCAATAATCTTGGAATCCTTCAGCAGAACAGGTCCTCCTCCGATGGCATTCTTGGCTTCAAACTCCACTGCATTCTCCGGGAATGTTGCAGAAGGCACTTTCTCCGGTTTTTTCTTCCATGAGTTCGGTGCCGGAATCTGATAGGTAAAATGCTTGCCGGCCGAAGTCCAATAGGTCCAGCAAGTCTCGTAACTGCCGTCGGAGTGCTCGATAAACGCAGCTCTTGTCGGGTAGTAGATTGTCTGCCAGTCTTCGGAAGCGTAGTTGACATTCATCCCAAGAACATTCCCCTCGCTCACGGCAACCGATGCGTTGTAGTTTTTGCCGTCTGATGAGTAGAAGAATCCTCCGTTGACTATAACTGAGGATGAACTTGTCTCATAAACCTTGGATGGAGTCTTGAAGGCATCGTCAGAGCCTTGAAGTTCGGGGGCATTGATGCTCCAAATGCTGAAATCGGCAGCAGACGCATCAGCAACGGCGATGTAGGCAATCGCCGGGCGTTTGAAGAACTTGTCGGTGAAACGATAGATGCTGATGCCGGAACGAAGTCCAGGATAGTCAGCTGTCACATCTGTCCACCCGGCCTCAGTCGGATTGACAAAGGCCGTGTGCGGAGTCTCAGGAAGCAAAGGAAATTCCGGCTCTGTCGGTTTGTCAGGAATTTCCGGCTCCGGCTCGGTCCAAGGCCACTGCGGAACAGTTCCCGTGTCCTTGGCACATCCCTGCGTCAGGGCAAGCCCCAATAGGGATGCAAGAATGAATGAGAATGTGCGAGTCATGACTAATTCCTTTTAATGCAGTCTGCAACAAAGCCGCCGATGGCTCCCGCATACTGGTCGTAGTAGTAGACAAAAATCTTGAATCCGTCTGCCGATTGGGCAACCGTGACATCTCCCGAAGAAATTGTAGCCTCCGCATTCACTGCATTGAATGATTTGATAATCAACGATTTCGCATCATCAGAACAAGCAACGAGTGCCGGAGACTTTGTAAACTCACCCGTAAGGGAGGCTTTGTTGTTTACATTGTAGATGTAGAGAGTAGGATGGCCACCCCACTGCGGGAAATGTGCAAGGACAAGCATCGCAAGATACTCGACATTGTTGAAGAGTTTGCAGTCGAGACAGTTAGGGTTCCAAGCCCAAGCCTGGTCACTGGTCGAGCCAAGCGAACGGCCAATCTTGAAAGAGGAATCAAGCCAGTTGAGATAGTTAGGCTCGTAAGAATAAGAAGCTGTGAAAACGCCATCCTTTGGGTCTGAAGAGGCCGCAGCGAAACCTGCTGAACTTGCAGAGAATGCGCCCCAAGACAAACCGGCAGGAGCGAGGTCAACGACCTTTGCCTCAGTCACTTTTCCTGCCTCAACAGTGATGTGCAGGAACTGCAAGGCCTCGGTAACTTTCACCACTCCAGAATAAGGAAGGGTGATTATGGCCTTGTCATCAATGTTTCCGTTCACCTTGAGTTTCGCACCCACAGGAAGGGCAGTCCCGTTGTCATACTCATAGAAGAGTGTCGGAGCTGTCTCCACAGAAGAAGTCCTATAGATCCGGAGCTTACCCTTGCCCGAAAGAGCATTCGCAATCAGAAGATTTCCGGCATCGTCATTCGCAATTCCACCCGGAGAAGCCTCGCCAAGTGCGATTTCACCGAGTTTGTCGCCCGTCGTTCCGTGAACATAGAACGGAGTCGCACCGGTGCCAAGACAAACCACGAGCTTTCCTTCAATGGAGGCGATGGAAGGATTGACATTAGGGTCGAGGTAGTCAGGAGTGCCGTAGCGGGACTTAGGGTCAAAGTTAAAGAGAGGCTTGATGGACTCCTTGTTGAAGCCGTTTCTGATTTTGACCGGTTCAGCTTTCTGTGTCACATACTCATACTCCTTGCCGTTATGTGCACGGATGACAATCTTCTGAGGCTCGTTGTAGTTTTTCGCAACACTCAGGTCGGTCACGATTTCTGCATGTGCCGAGACCTGAGCCTCCGCCTTGCAGGACGAAAGGTCATCTCTGGTGTAGAGATAGATAATACGCTCATCATTGTCGACAAACCCATCAAACAATCCCACAAGTGAGAAGGAGACGAAACTTGCCTTGTCCGATTTGACTCTTTTTCCGGTAATCACAATCGGATAGTCATTTCCCTTGGCATCCGTGTAGGTGAACTCGTTTTCGAGATTCAAATCCAGAATGGTGAGCGGAGGATAGATGCGGCAGTTTTTGTCGAGTTCCGCCTTCATCCTGAGATTTCCCAGATACTTGGTCGTTGCCTTGTCTGAGCTCTCCGGATAGTAATAAGGCACCTTAATCACAAGACGGCCTTCGCGGAGCATATCACCGGTCACTTCGAGCCGCGCCAACTCGAGATTATTGTATTCTCCCGAAGTAAAATAGGCACTGATACTGGTAAAACCCTCGCGTTCCGTGGTAGGGAGCACATACTGAGGCTCGCAGGCAGCGAAAATGAGCGCTGCCACAGCCGTAAGGAATATATTAGAAAGAATTCTTTTCATAATCCACTGTCTTTTGAGTCATTATTTCCATTCAGGGAACTGATTGACAGAGCCATTGTTGTTGAGCTCTGCGGCAGGAAGCGGGAAGCGGTAGAGTCTCTGTGGATAATTGCGGTTACGATCATCCACGCTGATGTAGTCGTAAGTGAAGTTACCCTCTTCATCCTTGGTAATCTTGAAACCGTGCACCATATAGTCCGACAGCCCGAGAGGATATTTTTCGTGGGCTATGCCCCAACGGCGCAAATCCCAGTACCATAGTCCCTCAAACGCGAATTCCACTTTGCGTTCCTGACGGATTGCAGCCATAAGTTCCTCGCCGTCAACACTCAGAGCAGGAAGGCCGACTCTGTCGCGGATTTTGTTCACGATGTCGTTCGCCTCGCCTTCTTTTCCCGTCTTGTAGAGAGCCTCCGCCCTGTTGAGGAGAACTTCGGCGTAACGGATGACAGTGAACGGCTGCACACCGCTGGTGTATTGGATGACATTGTGTGTTTCGTCCACCATTTTACGGAGATAGTAACCGGTGGTCGTCCTGCCGTCAGGCTCCGGCTCCACATTCCATTCGCAGAAGCCGTCCGCACCGCCGAGCCAAGGCTGAATCTCCCGTCCTTTCCATTGTGAACCGTTGTAGAGCACAGTTGCCTGGAAACGAGGTTCGAGAAGGGCATAAGGAGGTGTTTGGGTGACTCCCACATCGTGCCAGATGCTCCAGTCAGGGAAACCTCCGGTCGCCAATTCATAGGACTCCACAAGTTCCTGGGTAGGAGTTCCATAGCCTCCGCCGGATGCTCCATTGATGGTAAAATCACCTCCAGGAGTGTAGTAGAAATCGAATGTATGAGTGATATTCTCCGCACGGCTGAAAAGGTACTGGAGAATGGCTTCAATGTTTCCACTGGCTATGGTTTTGGAATAAGAGTCTGCGTAATTCTTTTCAAGATCATAACCGAGAGACTTGAGCTCATTGGAAGCGGTAATCACTGCGTCATACCTTTGTGCATAAAGCATCGCACGAGTAAGGAAGGCATAAGCAGCACCTTTGTCCAGACGACCTTTAGCCTGAGACTTCTCAGGAAGATTGGCAGCGGCAAAATCGAAATCAGCCTGAATGAAGTCCCAAGCTTGCGCTTCTGTCGAAAGAGCCTTGTCCTTCACGATGGCTTCCATATTCTCGTCATAAATGATGACTTCCTTATAGCGTTTTACAAGGTCGAAATAGACATAGGCCCTCATAAAACGGATTTCCGCCTCAAGACGGGTTTTGTCTGCATCGGACATCTTTCCATATTTCTTCAGATTGCAGAAAGCCTCGTTGATGTTGGTAATCTGGCTGTAACGGGTGCCCCAATAGCCCATATAGGAGTCGACATAGCCGGCCTTGATTGTGTGGTCCTCTCCGTAGGCGAACTCGCTCGGGATGAAGGCCAGAGAGTTGTAGTTGTAGGAGCCGTATTTCATCATATCGGTCAGCGACTCGGTGAGACCCACCACGCTCTGATTTGCCACAACGCTGTATACATAAGTATAGAGTGAGTTTATTGCCCATTCGGCATTCTCCGTTTTCTCCCACATCGTCTTGTCGGAAACAAGATTCGTAGGAGTCATATCAAGCAAATCCGTACAGGAGACGCCTCCTGCCAGCACAAGCGCCGCAGCGCAGCATTTCAATATATTCGTCTTCATAATCATTGTCCCGTTTAGAATGTTAATGTCAAACCTCCCATAAGAAGCCTCTGCTGAGGATAGTAACCGTTGTTGGTGCCCGGAGACTCAGGGTCGATGCCCTCAGGGAGACCGTCGATGGTGAAGAGATTCTGACCTTCGATAAACAGACGGAGCGTGTCGACTTTGATTCTCTCCATCCATTTGCGAGGGAAGGTGTAGCCAAGCTGCGCAGTCTTGAGACGGATGTATTTTCCGTCACGCAGCCAGAATGTCGAACCGAGCCCGTTGGCACCTCCGTGTCCCGGATTGCTGAGTGTAATACGAGGGAAGGTCCCGTCAGGATTGTAGATGCTGTAGGCATTTTCAACGAGATAGAGCGGCGAATTGGCCCATTCCTTGAAAGTCTGTGTCCAGACGGTGTTGTCGTCATTGTGATTGAAATATGTTCCTGTGAGGGAAACGTCAAAGAGCGCTCCACCCGTAAATTGTGCACTGAGGTCGAAACCGTACCAAGAGAAATTGAGGTTGAGACCGTAGGTGAGTTGCGGACGGTTGTTTCGTCCAATACGGCATTTGTCGTCGTAGTCGATTTTACCGTCACCGTTGGTATCCACATACTTGATGTCGCCGATACAAGGTCGTGTACCATACCAGGCGGAATTGTCGATTTCCTCTTCGGTCTTATAGAGTCCGTCAGCAATCCAAGTCATTATAGAGCCCACTTCCGTTCCGGTAACTTTCTGATATTCCGGAATATTCGGCTGGTCCGGATAGATGATGTAACGGGATTTCGCATAAGTGATGCTCCCGGCGATGCCGTAGGTGAATGGCTGACCGGCAAGCATAACCGTATTCTTGTGCGAAAGCATTATGTCTATACCTCCTGTGTCGATGGCGTTTCCGTTGATGTATGTCGGGAAATATCCTCCCATAGATGGAGGGAAATTCGTTCCCTGGGCAACGAGCATATCGTAGGTGTAGCTGTAGTATGCGTCAATCTCGGCGCCGAGTTTTCCGTTCCACATATTGAGATCGAGACCGACATTGTAGGAAAAAATCTTCTCCCACGAGAGATTCGGGCTTGCGATGACATTGGTGTAGTAGGAAGGGTTGACAGTATTTCCAAGAACCACCTTGCCGCCCTGTGCGTAGGTGCTCAGATAGGCGTAAGGGCTGACAGAGTCGTTGCCGAGCAGTCCGACAGAAGCGCGGAGTTTCAGATCGTCAAGGCAGGAAGCGTTTTCGAGCCAATGTTCTTTCGCCATATTCCAACCCAGCGAGAAAGACGGGAAGAAACCCCAACGTGTCTTGGTCATTCCTGCGAATTTGTAGGAGCCGTCAACTCTGGCAGAGAATTCAGCGAGATATCTCTCATCGTAGTTGTAGCGCGCCCGCAGCACATATCCGGCAGAACGTGTGGCATTGCTATTACCATAGACAGAGCCCTCTTCCTGACGTCCGTAGCTCAACTCCGGAAGCGAAGAGAAGGCGACATCCTTCACCGCGGCACCCAGTCCGTTTGCCTTCCAATCCCTGATTTCCGCAAGAGCGAGAAGGTCGAGATTGTGCTTTCCGAATGAATGGATGTAGGAGACGCTCGCCTGTCCGATGAGACTGCGCGACCAGTCGGCACTCTCACGGACAGTGTTTCCAGAGCCCACTCCGTTTGGTGAGTTCACTTTCTTCCAATCCCACTTTCCAAGCGCAGAGTCGTAGGACGAAGACATCAAACTGTATGGCGTGTAGAGAGTTTTTCCGTTCGCAGTGTAACCCATATATGAACCGGAGACCTTCAGCTGAAGTCCCTCAAGGAAAGGAACATCATAGGAAAGGGACGTGTTGACAGAAACATCGGCAGTGCTGTTCTTTCTGAAGCCCGAATCATAGATTGCGGCAAGAGGAGACTGCGGAAGACCGGTATTCTTCTTGGTGGAAGCGGTGTAGAGGCCGTCGTAGGTCTTCGGAAGGTAAGGATGCATCTGAATGGTCTGGTTGGCGATTGAGAGCCAGCCTGTCGCCTCACTTCCGCCGTAAATGACACTCTCACCGGAGCCTGCATTATAATAAGGTGCGTCTTTCTTGCCGATAACTCCGGAAAGGCCGAGAGTGAAGTTGAAATTCTTGGCAATCCGGGATTCGAGGTTCGCGCGCACATTGTATCTCTTGTAACCGAAATTGTCGATATTACCCTTCTGTCCGAGATAGCCGAAGGATGCGAAGTAGCGGGTCTTGTCGTTTCCACCCTGAACGGTCACACTGTGCTTCTGGTTGAAACCCGTACCGAAAACCTCGTCGATGTAGTTGACATTGTCCCATCCGTCAGACGGGTCGCCGTTGAGCATCATTTCCACCTGATGTTTGGTGAAATATGGTTTGTATTCGCTGTCGTCTTTAATGACCCCGCGGGCGAGCTGGTCCATCATCTCCGCCACATTGTAGTAGTAGGCGAACTGCGGGCCGTTCATAAACTTAGGGAAATTGGCGTTCATCGAGGCTCCGAAAGATGCGTTGTAGGTGATTTTGGTCTGGCCCTTCTGTCCTTTCTTGGTGGAGATGATAATCACACCGCCTGAACCGCCGAAACCATAAACAGCAGCGGAAGCACCGTCCTTAAGAACGGAAATGCTCTCGATGTCTGCCGGATCGATGTCGTTTATGTCAGAAACAGGAAATCCGTCCACCACATAGGAAACGCTGCGGATGTTGCCTCGTATGCGCAGGGAAGCCTGGTCTTCACCCGGCTGTCCTGACTCCTGAACGGATGAAATGCCGGGAAGTTTTCCGGCAAGCACCTGAGAGACATTTGTGGAAGGAGCCTTGAGAAGTTCCTCTCCCTTCATTGCCGAGACTGCTGAAGTCATCGAGGATTTCTTTTGAGTACCATAACCCACGACTATAGTCTCCTCAATGAAATGGGAGTCCTCTTTCATAGTGATGTTTATGTTTGCTGTCCTCGAGTCGCAGCGATGTGTCTGAGTGGCGAGACCAAGGCAGGAGAATTCGAGAACATCGCCCTCTTTCACTTTGAGAGTCCAGGTTCCGTCCATATCCGTCATCGTTCCGTTGGTTGTGCCTTTGACCATCACGGTAACTCCCGCTACGGGGCGCCCATCCCCGTCAACGACCTTTCCCTTCACCGGCGACTGTGCGTGGGCGGAGAATAATGCCGTAAATGTCAGCAGGACTGCCACGAACACGGACCTCGACCGGAGGCTCGAAATCAGATTCAATAAAGCTTTCATTATTGTCTTGTTTTGTTAAAAGTGGTGTTTCGCAGTATTCATCGCCGCCGAGAGTTCATCCCAGAGATGATGCTTGTTAAGATGCACTATGTCGAAAATCATCACCCCGCCGGTGCTTCGGAGAGCCTGCCCGACTGCCGGACGGAATTTCCCGAAATCGCCCAGATACTGCTCGACATAGATTGAGCCCACAACCGGCACAACTCCTTTAGTGACGGCTTTGGCAAGTTCAGCACCTCCCTCAACGCTGTAGCAGTAGGTAAGACTGTCGTCCATTCCGGCTTCGGAACGCTGCCCGACAACTCCGGTGGCATTGTCAACATCATCCTTTGTGATGAGAGAGTAGTAGAGACCCGTCATATAGAGGTCAAGAAGTTCGGCATAGGCTGTTTCACGATAGGATTCGCTTGCCCACTCGCTGTACTCCGGAACTGCTGAAGGGTCATATTCCCTGCTCGCCCAGTTGACACCGAGTTGCCAATAGGTAGGATACCACGCCCCGGTGTAGTCGCCGATGATGAGTTCGGGATTGATTTCCTTGAGAAGATTGTGTGCCTTTGCCACGAAATCGTGGATTACGGACGCTCTCCATTCCACCCATTTCTTTCCGTAAGGCCCGAGCACCCAGTTTTTCCGAAGTTCACCATTCCCGTCATACCAACTGAGCACATCTTCCGGGTATCTTTCGAGTTTCACTCCGGCATATTCCTCAAACTGTTTGCGTGAGAGTTCACTGAAATCGGATGTGATGCCGTCGTAGCGCAAACGGTCGAAAACGAGTCCGTCCGTTTCGGGATACATTCTCACAAACTCCTCGAGAATGTCGAGCTGATACTGCTGAACTTCCGGATTGGAAGGGTTCAACATTCCGTTGTAGTTTGTCTTGATTGAAGAAATCGGGACAAGTTGCCCTTTTTCATAACAGATTGATTGCCAGGCAGCCTTATCCTGATAGATGATTCCCCTGTCGAAGTAGTTGTGTCCGCCGGCAAAAATGTTGAGCGAAGCGAAAACCTTCATTCCGAGTTCGTGACCATACTTGATGAAATAACCCATCATATCATAGTCCCGGGAACGCCCGACACCTTCCCACTCACCCATATACGGAGCGATCTTGCTGTCATACAGAACCTCGCCCATAATGGATTTCACGTCAACCACGGCATTGTTGAAACCGAGGTCACGGCATTTCTCAAGATAGAACCGGATGGAATCAGGATGTGAAAGAGTCGCGTAGTTCGCCTCGCAGTCGAGCCACATATAGTTTCTGTTACTGTCAGTCAGCTTGCCCCCCCAGTGCAGGAAACAGCGGACATGGAAGCCACAATCGCAATGATTGTGATACGGAGTCGGCTCATAAATATTCAGTTATCAGTTCAGCTCCGCAAATATAAAATAAATTTTGTAATAACGCGGCATGATTTATAAAATAATTTCATTACTGTCCACTAAAAATTCAAGATAGTTCTTTGAAAATATTGTAAGTTA